>Ga0247805_1000242_pt1 | contig 32422 bp, 30 predicted proteins | sample UWRJL044104R1_FD_180930 | JGI IMG/M metagenome (GOLD analysis project Ga0247805, IMG submission 180930) | Plant litter microbial communities from Arlington Agricultural Research Station in Wisconsin, United States - UWRJ-L044-104R-1 | ecosystem: Environmental > Terrestrial > Plant litter >... | reverse complement strand
AGCAAGGATCCAATAACCAATAAAGAAGACGAAGATCCTGCTGCCAACTTCATGCTTTCTTTCTGTGAAGATGAAAAGAAAAATATATGGATTGGCACTGATGGTGCCGGAATGCGATACTGGAACAGAAAACAAAACACCTACGACGTTTACTCCAAAACTTCATCTGCCGGCAGAAAAATCCAGAGTAATTTTGTTACAAGCATCATCAGGGATTCTGATAATGCCATCTGGGTGGCTATGTGGAAAGGCGGTGTCTGCCGTATTGATCCAAAATCAAAAGCCATTCAGAATTTCTCTATTTATAATCAGTTCACTAAAAAAGCAGAACAGGAATCATGGCTCCTGTTTTTAGATTCAAAAAAAACGCTGTGGCTTGCCGTAACTAACAATGGGGCATTATATCAATTTGATAGAAAACAAAACAAATTTATTTGCTACAGTACTACTTTACGCGATGTTACCTGCCTTTACGAAACCAAAGACGGAAAAATCTGGGGCGGAACTTTTAATTCTTTTTTTGAAATAGATTCAAAAACAAAAAAAGTAAAAAACTATCATTCCGATTATACCATCAGATGTATAACCGAAGATCAAAACAAAAATCTCTGGATTGGTACTGTTGAAGGCGGCCTGCTTTTTTTCAACCCAAAAACAGGCACTTCTAAAAAATATACGACTCAAAATGGTCTTTCGAGTAATACCATACTTCGCCTTTTAGAAGATAAAAAAGGAGATTTATGGATGAGTACCTATCACGGAATTTCAAGATTGAATCCGAAGAACAATACTTTTAGAAATTTTGGGGTTTCTGATGGACTTCAGGGGAATCAATTTAGCTGGAATGCAGGAACAAAACTTTCGACAGGAGAATTTATTTTTGGCGGTATAAACGGATTCAATGTTTTTGATCCCGATAATATAAAAGACAAAAAAAATACGGGCAAATTTTTATTAAATGATTTGCTGGTAAACAATCAGTCTTTAAAACTGGATAGTCCTTATATCACAGAGAAAAAACTCGAAATGATAAGCAGTGCCGAACTTCCTTATGAAAAATCGGCATTAAGTTTTGATTTTGTGTATTTGGATTATGTCAATTCCGAAAAAATTAATACCGCTTATTTTCTTGAAGGCTGGGACAAAGACTGGAATTATACTTCAAAAAACAACAGGGCAAATTATTCCCGATTAACAGAAGGAACTTATCTTTTTAAAGTAAAAACAACCGATGTTTTTGGAAATTGGACTAACGAAGTAACCCTCGCGACGGTAAAAATCCTTCCGCCCTGGTACAGAACATGGTGGGCGTATACCTTTTATCTCATCGCTGCTGCCGCTGCTATTTATGCATATGTAAGTTATCACAAAAATAAAGAAAGGCTTCGCTACGAAATAAAATTGGCACGAATGGAGCATAAAAAAGATAAGGAACATGCCGAAAAACAGTTTTCTATGTTTACTTATATGGCGCATGAATTACGCACTCCTCTGTCTTTAATTATAAATCCGCTAAAAAGTGCCATTGACAGAAAAAAACGTTCTGAAGATGATCTCGACATTAATCTTGCCTATAAAAATGCCAAAAGATTATTGAGTCTTACAGATCAGTTATTGTTGTTTAGAAAAGCTGAAACGGATCTTGATGAACTCAAAATTTCTAAGATTAATCTAAACAGTTTGTGCCGTGAAATCTATGAAAGTTTTACGCAAATGGCAGCCGTTAAAAGTTTAAATTATCAGTTTATTGAAGAAGAAACACCAGCCGAAATATATGGCGATTATGAAAAAATAGAGATTACCCTTTTTAATTTAATCTCAAATGCTTTCAAATTCACGCCAAATAAAGGATCTGTAAGTATTGAAATTATCGAGAATACTGCTGGTGTTTCTATTATTATATCGGATAACGGAAGCGGAATTGACGAGAATGATATTGATACTATTTTTGAAGAATTCAAGCAAGGTCAGTCTAAAGCCAGCAATGGTTTTGGAATAGGACTTTATGTGGCCAAATATTTTGTCACTAAACATCACGGCGAGATAAAATGTAAAAGCGAATTGGGAAAAGGTACTTCGTTTACGATTACACTTCCAAAAGGGAAAAGTCATTTTGCAGCAATGAGAATCAATGAGAATCATCCGCAAATGTCGCCTCTTGTTGGTGAACTTCTGGAAGGAATGCCGGCAGATAATCAAAATACAAGTAAAAGCGACAATCAAGCCTCAAATCCTGAAACGATACAGTCAGCATTAATCAGTACGAAAAAAGTATTGCTTATTGTTGAAGACAATCCTGAAATGAATCATTATCTGGTACAGCTTTTCATCAAAAATTATATCGTGTATTCGGCAGCAAATGGAATTGAGGGACTGAAACTTGTCGAAAAACACATACCTGATATTGTCCTAAGTGATATTTCTATGAAAGGCATGAACGGTTTGGATTTATGCAAAAAAATCAAACAAAACGATGATTTCAGCCATATTCCGGTGATATTGCTCACGGCTACAACCAGCAATGATATTCATTTGCAAAGTATTACCGAGGGTGCGGATGATTATGTTACCAAACCTTTTGACAGCGAAATACTTCTGGCGCGTGTAGATGCTGTTCTTCGAAACAGAGGACAATTGCGCAAGTATTTCCTGGACAGTATTACACTTCGAGAAAACATCAATAAAGTTCCTACAGAGTACAAAGAGTTTCTTGATAAATGTATTCAAATCGTCGAAGCCAATCTTGAAAATAGCGATTTTAACCTAAAGAGTTTTTCTGCGGCAATGGGGATGAGTCATTCAAGCCTTTACAAAAAGATTAAAGCCATTTCAGGACAAACCGTAAATGTTTTTATCAGGTCTATCAGAATTCGCAGAGCCGCAGTAATTATGCTTACCGAAAATATTAATATCGCGCAGGTTGGTCCTCAGGTTGGTATAGAAGATCAGCGCTATTTCCGTCAACAGTTCATAAAATTGTTTGGAATTAAACCATCAGAATATATCAAAAAACACAGAAATTCTTTTAATAAGGAATTGAATATCATTCAGAAGAAAGATATACATAATTAAAATCTTATAGTTTTTAATGATTATAATTTTGATAATATATTTCCTTATGGGAACGATTCAATTTCGTGATGAATTTATTTATAAGATTTTTAAAACCTCAACCAAAGGTTTTAATTTGGCATGAGTAATTTCAATAGTTACGTGTCCAAATCGGTATTCACTTCTCAATATCAAAATTTCAGGTGAAAAATAATCCAAATACGGCTTTATTCGTTCGCGTATTTCTTCAACAGATTCCAATTCATCTCTTCATTGATCTATCATACCCTATTACCAAATCTCCTTTAAAGTCTCAAATGTCAAATAATTCTAACATGTTGTAGCTAATAGAACAATGCTCAAGCATGAATTTATTAACAGTGACCGCTTTAACTGCCTCAACCAAATCAGCATACTTAGTAAGGTAAACTCTTTTCCTCCTTGGGTTCCTTCACAAACATGTAAAACTATACACACTTTTTAGGCAGTGATTCAATAAGTTCCGCAAGAATTTTGGCAGCCCACATACTTTCTTCAGGAGATTCTGTCTACTTTGGTTCATCAAACTGCACGTGCTCGCATCCAAGTGCTATTTCTTCTCTTAAAACATTGGCCCAGTCACGACATAAAGCCTGTGCATCAGGATAAAGATCTTTTCGCTCATTGATATTAAAGCAATACAACACATGAGGGCCTGTCACAGTTAGTTTAACATCAATATGGGCGGGTTTTGCATCACGTTCGATTTTCCAGTTTTGTGCAGTACCAAAACCTTAATTTTGAATCGCTTTTACTAATCAAAAAGACTTCATCATAATTCAAAGCAACTTATCAAAATGAATTGGTAAATCATTAATACGTTTTCCAGTGGCATGAAAAATGGCATTTGCAATAGCTGGCGGTATTCCGACAATACCTATCTCTCCAACTCCTTTTACGCCCAGATCGTTTACAAAATCATCATGTTCTTCAACAAAAATCACGTCGAGCTCATTAATATCGGCATGAACAGAAATGTGATATTCGGCTAAATTGGTATTAACATATTTTCCGAACTGATGATCCAGAATTGTTTCTTCATGAAGCGTTTTGCTAATACCCCAGATCATTCCACCCAAAATCTGACTTTCGGCAGTTTTGGGGTTGATGATTTTTCCGGCTGCGACTGCCGTTAATGCTCTTTTCACTTCGATGACACCTAGTTCCTCATCTACTTCCACCTCTACAAAAACGGCACTGTGAGTCGCCTTGGCCTTTTTTCCTGATTGGAATGGGTTGGGCATGGCTGTATTCGTTGTTTTAATCTCTTTAATATCACCTGAAGCAAAAATTTCTTTCAGACAAAATTTAAAATCCGGATTGCTTTTCAGCATTACGAAGCCTTCACTGAAAATTACGTCTTCGAATTTAGTATGTTTAAAAACAGTGTTGACCTTTTTTACTTTGTTAAATATTTTTTTTTTGAGCGCATGACATGCCCCTTTAACTGCCGGGCCAACAGTAGCTACAGTAAAGGAACCTCCCTGAATGGGGGCAAAAGGCATTTTGCTGTCTGCATATGAAAAAGTAATGTCTTCAATGCAAAGTCCGAGTTCATCCGAAGCAATTTGGGTCATTACCGTTAAAGTTCCTGTCCCAATATCCGTAATGGCACTTTTTATTTCAACCCTGCCATCGCTGTTCAAAATCGCCTGAGCTCGTGCCAAAATCCGATTGGATTCCCAAATTCCGGTAGCCATTCCAAAGCCAACCAATTTATTTCCACGTTTCATGCTGCGAGGCTGCGGATTTCTGTTCTTCCAGCCAAATTTTTCTGCACCCTTCAGGTAACATTCTCTGAGTTCTTTGCTGGAATATACTTTTTCAGTACTTTTATCAATTGTGGAATAATTAATTAACCGTAATTCAAGGGGATCAATGTTTAATTTATATGCTAATTCATCCATAGTAATTTCAATTGCATGCATACCTGTACTACCGCCAGGTGCTCGCATATCAAGAGGCGAAAATACATCCAGAGGAACTAATTTGTGTTCAAGCTGGGTATTTTCGGCAGGATAAAGCATATTAGACCAATTGACAACAGTCTCAACATAATCTTCGAACTGTGAAGTTTCACCTATTGCCTTATGATATAAGGCATTGACTTTTCCATTTTTATCAGCTCCGAATTTAGTATACTGTAAAGTCGGCGGACGGTGTCCGAAGGTAAACATCTGGTACCGGTCTAAGGTTACCCGGACATTTCGTTTTAGCTGAAGCGAAGCCATTACGGCCATAAAAAGCTGATATTGAGGACGAAGTCCCGATCCAAAAGCTCCACCTACAAAAGGCGCAATGACCTGAACATTTTTCATTTTTAGTCCAAAGACGTTGGCTACATACATTTTGGAATTGATAGTACCTTGAGTTTTATCGTATATTTTAAGTTTGTTCTTTCCTTCATAAAGCACTGTTGTTGCAAACATTTCCAGCGGGTTATGATGTTCTGTTCCGTGCCTGAATTCCCCTGAACTTTGAACGTAAGAATTTTGATATGCTTTTTCAAAATCACCTTTTGGCTTTGGAGGTGGCGGTTTCAAGAGTGATGCAAGACCATTTTTAGGGTCTCTTGCATTGTCAATATTTATCTGCAGATCAGTTGCAAATTCTTCTTCTATGTAGGTTAATTTTATTTTGGTTGCGGCATATCGGGCCATTTCGAAAGTTTCGGCTATTACCAGCGCAATGGGTTGACCATTGTATTTTATCTCATTATCTTTTAAGGGCTTAAATACGGTTCCCGGCGGGGCATCCATATCGGCGTACTGAAAATCAAACCATGCAGTAGAGGGTCTGTTTTCATGTGTAAATACCTCAATAACACCTTCCATTCCTTTTGCATACATAGTATCGATTATGGCGATTTTTCCTTTTGTTATCGAACTGTTCAGGACATAGCCATACAATAAATCCTGAGCATCATAATCCCCGGCATATTTGGCAATTCCCGTTACTTTTTGATGACCTTCTAAACGACTTATCGGTTTTCCTATTGAGGTTAATTTTGTCATTGTTTGATTTTTTGTTTCACTTTAGTCTATAGCGAGGGTTTGGCACCGGTACGCTGTGATTCCGGATGTAGTGCCATAATGCAATTACGGATTATGGCTCTTTTAGCCAATTCGATTTTAAAAGCATTATGTTCATAGCCCCTTGCACCTTTTAAGATGATGTCGGCTGCTTGTGCAAAATTTTGGCTGTTTGGCTCTTTCTTTATTAAAAATTCTTCAGCTTCTCTGATACGCCATGGTTTATGTGATACTCCACCAAGGGCAATTCTGGCTTCTGTTATGGTGTTGTTTTCAATATCAAAAGCCGTGGCCACAGAAACAAGCGCAAAAGAATAGGAACTTCGATCCCTGAGTTTTAAATAGGAGTAATTTTTTGGAAATCCATTTTCCGGAAGGTCAATACTGGTAATCACTTCCCCATGAAGGAGGTTATTATCAATATGTGGTGTTTGATTGGGCAATCGATGAAAATCTGCGAAATTCAAAACTTTCTTCCCATCAGGCCCTTCAATGTTGATCACAGCATCTAAAGCTGCTAAAGCCACACACATATCCGAAGGAAAAACGGCAATACAATTTTCGCTTTGTCCTAAAATGGCATGTATACGGTTATATCCGCTAATAGCGGAACATCCTGAGCCCGGATCTCGTTTGTTGCAGGGTGTGTGAATATCATAAAAATAATAACATCTTGTTCGCTGCATGAGGTTACCTGCATTGGTTGCCATATTTCTAATTTGCGCCGAAGCTCCGGCCAATATGGCTTTTGATAGCAAAGGATAGCGCTCCTCAATAATAGGATGGTAAGCCGTATCGGCATTAGTACACAATGCACCAAGTCTAATTCCGCCGTTGTCAAGACAAATAACAGTATTATGCTCAAGAAAAGGATTAATATCAACCAGTTTATCGGCTTTAGTAATAAAATAGCGGAGAAGATCATTGATATTTGTCCCCCCGGCAATAATTTTATTGCGAATATCCCCATCAAGTTCAGAAATAGCCTGATCCGTATTTTCTGCTTTTATATATGAGAAATTATTCATTACCGCATCCTTCCTTTACTTGCATTATCGCATCTATTACACCTTTACTGGCACCGCATCTGCAGAGATTGCCGCTCATTAATTCCTGAACTTCTTCTCTCGTATTGGCTTTTCCCTCACTCAAGAGTCCAATAGCGCTGCAAATCTGTCCTGGGGTACAGTATCCACACTGAAAAGCATCGAAGTCACTAAAAGCCTGCTGAAGCGGATGTAAATTTTCCCCATCAGCAATTCCTTCAATAGTAGTAATGCTTGAACCATCTTTCATTACGCCAAGCGTCAGGCAGCTTAATATTCTTTTGCCTTCTGCAATAACAGTACAAGCACCACATTGCCCATGATCACATCCTTTTTTTGTGCCGGTTAAATGAATTTTTTCTCTTAAAACATCCAATAGGGATATCCATGGCAAAAGTTCTAAATGATAATCTTCACCATTCACTTTTATACTGATTAGATGTGTTCTAACTGTTTGCATCATAAATAGTTTTTATAAACCGGATTTATTTTCTGATATGAGAGAATCTCATATGAATAACGTCTCAAAATATTACTCTTCTTTATTGGCTAAAACATCGCTCAGATCATTTGAATAGAACCTGATCATTAAGGCATTATTTTACAGACGGAACTTGTAATACGTTGGCCCCTAATGACTGCTCCAATTTACGTTCTAACCTTTCCCTATTGATGGTAATATAGATTTCCATGGAACCTGTTCCAACTTGTAGCGATAGTATGTGACCGCCGTATGCATTAAACGTTTCATCTGTTACAATTCCGTGAATATGTAAAGATGGCTTATCATCATTCCAGGCAATTGATCCTGTGAGATTCCCCATCTCGACCTTGTAAAATGTTTTAGGATTAAATTTTTTGGTATTATAATCAAAAAAACCAAACGTAACTTCACCTGCAAATCCGATTCCGGTAAAATTTCCTGAAGGAATTTGCTGTTCATTACATAAATTTTCGATCGCCGAAATTACATTATCACCTTCGCGCAAAACCATTAGAAAACCATCATTAGTTTTGATGTATGGCAATTTGGCATCTCTTTTTAGTTGTCCGTGAGACAAATTTGCTACAAGAAATAGAAATACTACTGTTAGTTTTTTTTTTGATAATAGAACCATAGTGCTGAGTTTAAATAAAATAAAGGACAACAATATAAAAATTACTGCTGATTTATATCAGTAACCCTTTACCATTGTTATACATTTATATAAAGGCAGGTTAATCATCTTCAAATTTACACTTTGATACATTTTACTTCTTATATAATTCTCTTTAATTTTTATAAAATAACTGATACTAGTCAAAAAAAATAACCGGTTTACAAAAAATTTATAGATTAACTGTCGTTTTTTTAATGATATATTTAAATAAATTTCTTTTCATTTTCATTACTTCTCCATTCTAAATTAGTGATTTAAATCGCAATTCAAAGGCTTAAGTTATGTACCATTTTTTCTTTTTTGGTTAAACTAATATTTATTCTTAGCTTTCTTGCTCCATTAGTTTTGGATTTAATCCAAATGATCCCATCATTCAAGATTTGGCCTAAATAAAACAAAAAAGCCACTCGATTTGAGAGGATTTTGATGTGATCCCAGAAGAGGTAAATTCCAACCTTTTATTAGAAGATTTGAAACTTTTAGCTGACTCTTTTTGAGGGTATTTTATGATGCAAAGCTAGTAAAACAAAACACTGCTTAAAACTCAATTACATAATTCTATTTCTAGTATAATGTAATTTTGAAACTTTTGAGTGATGCTTAATTATATAATCTGGATCACAGAAATGAACCTGCTCGAAATTAAAAGCTCAGATGTATAGTCGCTAAAAAGGCATCAACTCCACATCTTTCTAAGGATATTAGGACTCAAAATCATCCTACTTTAAGTTCGCTAAAGAAAAATTATCTGTTTTTCTCATTATTATATTTTTAAAAAGATTAATAATCTTTAAATAATAAATAAAAAAGAATATTTGTCTGATTTTTAATCTAAATAAAAATAATTGATCTTTTATTTACAAATTTGCAAGGTAAAAAAACTAAACATGGTTATCAGATGAAAGCGAACATACTAGAAGATTTAAGATTAAACGAAAAGGCAGCTATTGAAAACACCCGGAATACAATCAGGAATGATTTTGCATTCACATTAGAGCGTATTGATTTCAATGAAAACTATATTCCATCCAATGGTACGCGTGCAACAACCAACTTTGCTAATTTGGCAAGAGGAGCCAGTCGCCAGGAAAACCTACGAAACACTATTAATATGATTAACAATCGTTTTAATACGTTGGCGAACTGGGATAATCCTAATAACGATCGCTATTCGGTCGAATTAGAAATTGTTTCTGTTTGTATAGATATTGATGGTAATGATAAAACGTTCCCAGCGATTGAGATTTTAAAAACGCATATTATCGATCACAAAACAGGTAAACGAATTGAGGGAATTGTTGGAAATAATTTTTCTTCTTACGTACGCGATTATGATTTTAGTATATTGCTTTCAGAGCATAACAAGGATAAAAACAACTTTAGCATTCCTGATAATTTTGGTGAATTACACGGCAATTTATTCAAGCATTTTGTAAATTCAGAAACGTACAAAAAAAACTTTATCAAACCACCCGTTATCTGTTTGAGTGTATCAGATAGTAAAACGTATCATCGTACAGGAAACCATCACCCGATATTAGGTTTTGAATACCAAACCGACGATCCTTCTTTAACAGAACAATACTTTAAAAAAATGGGCCTGCAGGTTCGTTGTTTTATGCCACCTAACAGCGTTGCACCTTTGACGTTTTATTTCTTTGGCGACTTACTAACGGATTATACAAACCTTGAATTAATCAGTACCATTAGTACAATGGAAACGTTCCAGAAGATTTACAGACCTGAAATTTATAATGCCAATTCTGTCGCACCAGTTTGCTACAAGCCTAGTTTAAAAAACCAAGACCATTCTTTAACAAAAATTGTATACAACCGGGAAGAGCGTACCCAGTTAGCAATGGAGCAAGGTAAATTTGCAGAAGAGCATTTTATTAAGCCTCATAAAACTGTACTGGAACAATGGTCAGCCAACTTCGCTCTTTAATCAATACCACATTAAAATTATTTTATTATGAAGAAATTAGTATTACCCACATCAATTGTTGGAAGTTTACCAAAGCCTGCCTGGCTTGCGCCACCTGAAAAACTCTGGTCACCTTGGAAATTAGAAGGGGATCAGTTATTTGAAGGGAAGCAAGATGCTTTGCGTATTTCTTTGCACGAACAACAATTGGCAGGGGTTGATATAATTAGTGATGGTGAGCAGACACGTCAGCATTTTGTAACGACTTTTATCGAGCATTTAAGCGGTGTAGATTTTGAAAATCGTAAAATCGTAAAAATTCGTGACCGTTATGATGCGAGCGTTCCTGTTGTTGTAGATCAGGTTGCACGTCAAAAATCAGTTTTCGTTGATGATGCAAAATTTTTACGCAAGCAGACTAATAGGCCTATAAAATGGGCATTGCCTGGTCCGATGACAATGGTAGATACATTATACGATGACTATTACAAAAGTCGAGAAAAACTGGCATGGGAATTTGCAAAAGCGCTTAATGAGGAAGCAAGAGAACTTCAAGATGCTGGGGTAAATATTATTCAGTTTGATGAACCTGCATTTAATGTATTCTTTGATGAAGTAAATGATTGGGGAATGGCAGTATTAGAAAAAGCTATTGAAGGTTTAAAGTGTGAAACGGCTATACATATTTGTTACGGATATGGAATACAAGCCAATACTGATTGGAAAAAGACATTGGGTTCAGAGTGGCGCCAATATGAAGAAATTTTTCCGAAAATTCAAAAATCTAAAATTGATATTGTGTCATTAGAATGTCATAACTCAAATGTACCTTATAATTTAATGGAACTTGTTCGTGGTAAAAAAGTAATGGTCGGTGCAATTGATGTGGCAACCAACACGATCGAAACACCCGAAGAAGTTGCTAATACGTTACGTAAAGCGCTGGAATTTGTAGACATCGAAAATCTTTACCCTTCTACAAATTGTGGTATGGCTCCGTTAACTAGAGATGTAGCCAGAGGTAAGTTAAGTGCTTTAAGCGCAGGAGCAGAAATTATACGCCAAGAATTGGCTGTTTAGTCCCAATCTATAATTAGAAAATAGAATCTTTTTTTGATTCATTCTGTCCGTAGAGTTTAACGACTCTACGGACTAACAAATAAATCAAGAGAATCCTGCTTTAAATTGTTCCTTCAAACTATCTCATAAAGAAAAATTAAACTTCTTTTCGTCTAGCCATACTTTGCGCAATAATGCTGGCAGCAATCAATTGCAAGGCATGATAAAGCATGAGTGGCAACAATACGATGCCGGTGATGGTACTGTGCTGAAAAAGCACTTTCGACATAACCGTACCGTGTACCAATGACTTTTTAGATCCGCAAAATAAGACTGTAATACGATCTTCATCTGAAAAACCAAGCAAGCGACTGATTAGTCCGACACAAAGGAATACGGCAAAAAACAAGACCATCATTCCTATGGCGAGTGCGCCAAGTTCAAGGGCAGTGAAACCTTCGAAAAGATGTTCGGAGAATGACTTACAAAACGAGGTGTAAATGATGGTAAGAATAATTGCCTGATCAAAATATTTGAGCTGTTTCTTATATTTTTCAGCAATAGCTCCAAAGCGGTAGTTCAGGCTGATCCCAATGATAACAGGCAACAAAACTTGAAGAACCAACTTTATGACGATTTCAGTGATATCAAAATCGCCTGTTGCTGAAGCTATGAACAGTCCAACCCAAAGTGGCGTAACGACTACTCCAATCAAACTGGAAATGCTCGCATTGAAAATAGCTGCCGGAATGTTGCCCTGAGCGATAGAAACCATGACCACAGAAGAGGAAACGGTAGATGGTAAAGCTGCCAGGAAAAATACACCCAACCAAAGCAACTCGTAGCCAGCGTTGATAAACAAGGGACGAAATGCCAAAACGATAAGCGGAAAAAATAAAAAGGTTGTCAATTGTACCACAATATGCATTTTCCAGTTGGCAAGCCCGGATTTTAATTTCTCAACACTCAGTCGCAAGCCATAAAACAAGAAAATAAACGATACGCCTACATTGGCAATGTCCTCCAACGAAACTGGTTCTTTAATCATGCCTGGCTGAGGCAAAAAATAAGCCAGCAGAATCATGGTGGCTATCATTAACAGGAAACTGTCGAAACCTGCTTTTTTTAATACTTCTAATAACTTCTTCAATGTGTTGTTTCTTTTTTTAGATTTTTATACGGCAAAAATAAGTTTTACAGGTTATTAATCTTGTATATAGTTAAAATAAGGTTTTTGTATTGGTTTTTGTTATATTTGAAGATTATTATTCTTTTTTATAAATTAATTCAACCTATTTTAAGTAAAATATTCTATGGAGCAGATAGACGACATTGATCTTCAGTTATTACATATACTTCACGATAATTCTAAACACACTGTAAAAGAGCTTGCGAAGATGGTAAATCTTTCGGCATCTCCAGTTTTTGAGCGTATTAAAAGATTAGAAAACAACGGTTACATTAAGAAATATATTGCGTTGCTGGATGCAGAAAAACTAAACAGGGGATTTATCGTTTTCTGTAATATCAAACTTAAGCAGCACGATCGTAATATTGGGAATCAGTTTGTTAGTGATATTATGAAAATAGAAGAAATTGTGGAATGTTACAATATCTCCGGTGATTACGATTTTTTAATGAAAGTTTCTGCCAAAGACATGAAGCATTATCAGGACTTTGTGTTTAATAAATTGGGATCAGTTGAAAGCATAGGTAGTACCAAGAGTACCTTTGTTATGTCGGAGATAAAAAATCTCTATGGATAGTTCCATGATTGTTTATTTATTCGAAATTGACAAAGTTTTTTTATCTGGTGTGTAAATTTTTCCTAAACTAAGAGCTTGATTTCGTCAAGGTCCAGCTTTTCCAAATTAAGTAGTGTAATAACTTTCTACCGTAAAACTTATGTTGCCGATTATTTTAAAATTCGCTTTATCTTTTGCGGTAGAAATGTATTAAGTCCATATTTTCTGAATCTGATCCTCAGACAAAAACCATTTTGTAAATCTTCTTCCACAAACTGATATTGATTTTAAAATGGGAGTTTTTTAGAATTAAATCAGGCATTTTAAAAATATTTTCCAAAAAAAAACGCAATCGAAAAATTAATAAGAAAATAAATTTCATTAAAAGAATGTTTGAGTAGAAAAAGCCGTTATTCTGCTTTACAAATGCTGTAAAAACAAAAAAGCCACTCGATTTGAGTGGCTTTTGATGTGATCCCAGAAGTTTTCGAACCCGCGATCCTTTATAAGAAAAGACATAATTATTTTACAAATTTGAAATATTAATTATAAAACATAAGTATCTAAAAATCAGCGTTAATATACTCTTAACACCAGTAAAGAAAGGATATTCGAGTAATATGCTTCAATTTACTTTTCTATTTTACAACACGCTAAAAATCAAAAGATTAATTAATCATTTTCAAAACAGCTCAAATTTTAAGGGCAAAATCGTGGCAATTTGAAATGTGAATTTTTGAAAGGCTTGAAATTACTGGGTTTAAACCAGAAGGTTCGAATCTCTAATACAAAACAAGAGCTTCAAATTTCTCTGAAACTCTTGTTTTTATTTTTACATTTTAATTGATTTTTTTGAGAAAACTCATTCTTTATCTGTTCTTATTTGATTGTTGTTGAACTGAGGCTATGAATTGATTTATTTCTATACAAATCTGCCTCTTAAAGGAAAATCCTGAATGGTAATCTCATCGAGAAAACCTTTGGAAACCAATTCGAAAGCATTGAATTCTTTTGGAGGTTTTATTTTTACTTCAAAATACAGATGCAATACTTCCTCTGTGTTGGTGGTGGAAACCACATCAAGTGATCTACTAAAAAATCAAGAAGCATAAATTTTAAAAGCTCTATTGGAGTCATGTATAATTCTTAGACTGCAAATTTCTGATTTTATTTTGATATTTCTCCCCAGGTTTTGTTCTTGATCCACTTAAACCCAGATTGATTTACTTTTTCTTGCCATTTGGCTAGTTTAGCAAAGCCTATGATTTTATCTTTTGTATTCTCGAAGATTGCGCGAAGCTCTTGAGTTAGATTGTATCCTTTTTGAATATCAGGATACAATTCAAATAATAATGTAGCACGTTCTAATTGGTTTTTAGTCCATTTTGACTTGGTTTTATATAAGAAGTATCGACTTCTTGCTATTAACTGTTTAAGGGTGTCTCCGTTAGAGAGTATTTTAGGTTTAAAATTCACATTTGACTTTTTGGCTTTTTCCATTGCCTCATTTTCCAGATCTATAGCTTGCCATCGGTATTTGATTCTGATTTCCTGTAGTGCTTCTGTCGCTAACTTTTGAACATGAAAGCGATCTGTAACGCGGGTTGCATTAGTAAAACATTTCTTTGCAATTAATCCCATATTACCGGCCATATCCAAAGTAATTTCTTTAACTAGATTTCGTTCTTTAAGCGGGATTTTTTCAATAACCGAAATAACTGCTTCTGCTTTAGTTCCTGCAACCATTGCTACTATAGTTCCTTTTCTGCCTTTTGCAGATTTGTTGGTTAAAATAGTATAGAGTTCACCATTAGAAAGAGAAGTTTCGTCTATTGATAAGCGTTTTCCAATATTTTTTGGAAAAAGAAGCCATTTTTTCGCATGTGAGATTTGATCCCAAACTTTAAAATCACTTAAGAAATCTTTGTATTGGCATTGCAGATTCCTGCCGGAAACTCCGTAAAAAGAAGCAATGGTAGAACAATCACTTGGACTGGAATCTATTGATCTCTTTTAAAAAAGACGCAAACTCCTGAGTTACACGAGTTCCGTCTGCTACTAAATTCCAATCCCTGAAAACTATTTTTCCCGTATCTTCATTTAGCCATCTTCTGCGAGTGATGTGAAGATATACCTGATGTCCACGAATAGGAAAATCCTGAACGGTTATCTCTTCAAAGAATCCTTTTGAACTTAATTTAGATTCTCTGTGTTCTTTTGGTATCGAATTAATTTCTTTTAGAAAAAGATGAAGTGTTTCATCTTCCTTTTTATAAGTGGTAAGTTCAAAATAATCTACTATTATCTCAGGAAGTAATAACTTTAGGATCTCGGTAAAAGAATCTTGCATTAGGGAATAATTTGGAAATGCAAATATCTAGATTTTAATATTTCCCCACAACAATATGTATTGATCCGTTTAAGTCTTTCGGCACAATCTCTCGTACAATTATAAATCACTATCAAACGATATTGAATTATTTTGACAACAGAAGTACCAATGCGTCTGCAGAATCTTTCAATGCTAAAATAAAAGCTTTTAGATCCAAATTCAGAGGTGTTAGAAACGTAGAATTCTTCCTCTTTAGACTAACCAATATTTATGCTTAATTTTTGATGCTCCACAGATTTTCGTGTTGATCCGTTTTGGGCATTTTTGAAAACAAGATGAGGAATAAAAAAACCCGCATCGTAGTAATGATGCGGGTTTTCAACGTTTAAACCGATTTAAAAAATCAGTTTCAGTGATCCCAGAAGGATTCGAACCTTCGACCTACGCATTAGAAGTGCGTTGCTCTATCCAGCTGAGCTATGGAACCAAATAAGTTTTTTTATTAAAAAACTTCAAAAAGTCGGGGTGGCAGGATTCGAACCTGCGGCCTCCTGCTCCCAAAGCAGGCGCGATAACCGGGCTACGCTACACCCCGTAGGCAAAATTGAAGCGGAGAGTAAGGGATTCGAACCCTTGGTACAGTTCCCCATACGCTTGTTTAGCAAACAAGTCCTTTCGGCCACTCAGGCAACTCTCCAAGCTCAAGGAACATGCCCTATTTTGCGGTTGCAAATGTAACACAAGATTCTATTTCTCACAACTATTTTTGCGGTTTTTTTAATCTTTTTGCAATCTTTTTTTTAAAACACTTCACAATCAAACGAATAGAATTAACGAAAAATTGATCTTAAATTTAAAATCCTTTCCAATTGATTCAAAATTTGAATTTGTATAAATAAAGATTAAATTTGCTTGAATAACTAATACTACAGAACAATGAGCAAAAGAGTTGTTATCGTTTCTGCCGTTAGAACACCTATCGGAAGTTTCATGGGAGGATTATCTACAGTACCTGCTCCAAAGTTGGGTGCTGCTGCGATAAAAGGGGCATTACAAAAAATTAATCTGGACCCGAAGTTAGTTGATGAAGTTTTTATGGGCAATGTAATTCAGGCCGGAGTTGGTCAGGCACCAGCACGTCAGGCAGCACTTTTTGCCGGTTTGTCTGAAGAAGTAGCTGCTACAACCGTAAACAAAGTTTGTGCTTCAGGAATGAAAGCTGTAATGTTTGCTGCGCAGGCAATTGCGTGCGGAGATGCAGAAATTGTAGTAGCCGGAGGAATGGAAAACATGAGTTTAATTCCACATTATGTGCAAATGCGTAACGGAAACAAATTTGGCCCTGCCACAATGCTTGACGGTATGCAAAAAGATGGTTTGACAGACGCTTATGATAACAACGCAATGGGAGTTTGCGCTGATTTATGTGCCACTGAATACAACATCAGCCGTGAAGAACAAGACAATTATGCTATTCAGTCTTACGAAAGAAGTGCAAAAGCCTGGGATGCCGGAAAATTTGACAATGAAGTTGTTCCTGTTGAAGTACCGCAAAGACGTGGGGAACCAATCATTTTTTCAAAAGACGAAGAATATACCAATGTAAAATTGGATAAAATTCCTTCTTTGAGTGCTGTTTTTACAAAAGACGGAACTGTTACAGCTGCAAACGCCTCAACAATCAATGATGGAGCTGCAGCCTTAGTTTTAATGTCTGAAGAAAAAGCAATTTCATTAGGATTAAAACCTTTAGCCTACATAAAAGGATATGCAGATGCTGCTCAGGAACCTAAATGGTTTACCACAAGTCCGGCAAAAGCATTACCAAAAGCATTGGCCAAAGCCGGAATTGCAATTGCAGATGTTGATTATTTCGAATTCAACGAAGCTTTTTCTGTTGTTGGTTTGGCCAATTCAAAAATCTTAAATCTTGATAATGATAAAGTTAATGTAAATGGCGGTGCTGTTTCCTTAGGACACCCTCTTGGCTGTTCAGGAGCCCGAATCATCGTAACTTTATTAAATGTTTTAGAACAAAATAATGCCAAAACCGGAGCTGCTGCAATTTGCAATGGCGGTGGTGGTGCCTCGGCAATTGTTATTGAAAGAGCTTAAATAATATCACATAAAATCAGGAGTTATTCATTGTAAATACCTCCTGATTTTCAACTTATAAATTATCCAAAATGTTCGGAATCTGCAATCTAGCCATAGTACCCGTTCGGTCTGAACCAAGCGACAGAAGCGAAATCGTGACGCAGCTTTTGTTTGGCGAACAAATCGAAATCTTAGAGCGCCAAAACCAATGGGCCCGAATTAAAATTCAGTTTGATGACTACGAGGGCTGGGTAGATTCTAAACAATACCAGGTAATTTCAGAAGCAAATTATAATCAACTAAGCAAAGAATCCATTATTTTAAATGCTGATTTGATTGATTATATTACATCATCGGATAATTTATTACTGCCAATTCCTCTTGGTGCATCTTTATCTTTTTTGAATAACAGCGAAATCAACACCTCAAATTTTGATTTCGAAGGGACAAAAACTAGTGGTCTAAAACCTAAAAAAGCTTTAATAAATACTGCTTTCATGTATTTGAACGCACCGTATCTTTGGGGCGGAAAAACACCTTTTGGCATCGATTGTTCCGGCTTTACACAAATGGTTTACAAACTAAATGGCTATAAAATTCACCGCGACGCCTCACAACAAGCACTGGAAGGAGAACCTTTAAGTTTTATTGAAGAAAGTGAAGCAGGAGACTTGGCTTTTTTCGATAATGAAGAAGGGAAAATCATCCATGTCGGAATCATCATGGAAAATAATTACATTATTCACGCTAGTGGAAAAGTACGTATTGACCGTTTGGATCATTTAGGAATTTACAATCCTGAGCTCAATAAGCATACACATAACCTTCGTGTGATCAAAAAGATCATTTAATTCTTTTCAGCAATCCTTAAAGAAAACACTTTGACAAAGCTTTCATTATCTAAAACAGATTTTACAATTAACGATGTTGTTATTCAATTTCCGATTGATATAGATAATTTAAAAAAGGCTTTGGGACAATGTCGCTCTACAAAGAAAAAACACAACCATATTTATACTTGGGATGATCTTGGTATTATCGCATTTTCTAAAGAAGGAATACAAGCAGAAAACATAATGCTTGAGCTAAAGTGCAGTGACTATGATTATTGCTCAAAACATCCTTTTACAGGAGAATTTCTTTTTGACGGACAAGAACTTTTTAAGTTTTATGAATCCAATAAAAGGCAATTAGTAAAACTTTTTAAAGGAGACAAAACCGGAGCTCTCATTCTTAACGGAATTAGTGTTTGGTTTGATAAAGAAGATGGTAAAATAACCGCGCTGGATATTTCTGCATATCAGGAAAAAGAAAAGAAAGTTTACCCAGCTGTTGATCCTGAATTTAAACAATTCGAATCATTATGGCAGGAATGGATTACCGAAATCAATAAAATTGTGGCAACTGATAATGATTACTACAATCTTACAGATGGTATTTCTTCTGAAGATTTAGAACAGCATTCAACATTAGAAGACGGAATCACAATTCCACCCGCACTTCAAAATTTTTACAAAGTTCAAAATGTAGAATATGATGCTGTAACTTCTGCTTTCCAGTTTTTGATCAATAATTGGACATACGAACTTATACCATTTGAAGAAATCAAAGAAGAATGGGAATCGATACAAGACCTGCAATTTGATGAAGATGATCTACCGGAACAGGAAGAAGTTGATTTCGAAAAAATCCAAACCAACAATTACGCCAATCCAAAATGGATTCCATTTGCCACAGCAAGAAACGGTGATTATTTATTGTACGATACAGATCCGGCAGCAAAAGGGAAATTCGGCCAAATCATAGAACTTCAAAACGAATCCTGGGAACGCAACATCGTAGCTGATTCATTGCAACAGCTGATTCAAAACGAAATCAACAACTTGAAAACCGGTAAAATAGAACATTTTGATTTTATCGTTGGCAAAGAAAATTTAGAGTAAGCTTTTCAATTCTTAGAAATACTTAACCTCACCACTTTCCTAAACTCCGAAGGACTATTCCCTCTTTGCTTCTTAAAGAATTTATTAAAGTGACTTTCATCCGTAAAACCAAATTCATACGCAATTTCGTTAATACGTTTGTCACTGAATTGCAAACGATGTTCAATCAGTTTCGTTTTGTAATTGCTGATGTATTGCTGCATAGTTTCACTGGCATGTTTCTTAAAATAACGGCCTAAATACGTATTCGAAATTCCGAAATACTCGCTTAATGATTCCGCTTTTATTTTCTCCGGATAATAAATATTATTCTGAATATATTGCAGAATATCCATCGCTTTTCCTTCAGCACCCACATTTACCTGTTCCGGCAAATATTTCGCAATATTTCGGGCCACAATAATAATCAATGTGTTAACCAGTTGCTGAATCAATTCCTGATTGTAAACATCTCTATCCTGATGTTCACGACAAATCGCTTCGATCATCACTTTTACCAGACATTTATCGGCATCATTTTTTAAAATACAGCCCGGCTGATGATTCGCATTCTGTAAAATATATTCCAATCGCTGAACATTTTCGTTTTGCAGACTGGAGTTTTTCAAATAAATATCATTGAATCTCAAAAAGAAAAACTTCGTCTCTGTCTCTATTGTAAAATTATGACAATCCTCAGGCGTCAATAAAAATAGATGTCCCGCATCATATTCAAAAATATTTTTGTTGATGCATTGCGAACCCGTTCCGCCCAAAATATAAACCAATTCAAAAAAATTATGACGTTCTCCAACATCTGGATATTCGTCCAGCGTTTCAAAGGAAACTGTAAAAGGCTCGTATAAATTTTCTTTTTTCATTTTGCAAATATACCTAATAAACGAAAATATATACCATTTTAAACTCTTAAAAAAGGTATAATTTTGTCAAAATAATTTCAAACACAAAAATAATAAGCAGTTTTTGGGTGTGCCCCCGCAGAAAAAGCGGGGTCGGGTCATCCGCTAAATCTTTTATTTTTTAAAGAAAAAAATAAAAGGATATCGCTCCTACCCCTCACACAAAACATAAACAAGAACATTTACGATATGAAGAAAATATTTATTATCAACGGAGGACAAAATTTTGCACATTCAGGCGGAAAATTCAATCAAACCGTAACCGACTGGACGATCGAGTACCTAAAAAGTAAAAATTACGAAATCAAAACAACCAGCATCAAAGAAGAAATTGATCTTGACCAAGAAGTAGAAAAATTCGTCTGGGCAGATGTTATCATTTATCATACGCCAATCTGGTGGTTTCAGTTGCCCAATCTTTTCAAAAAATACATCGACGACGTTTTCACAGCAGGACACAACAAAGGAATCTACAAAAGCGACGGAAGGACCAGAACAAATCCCGACATCAATTACGGAACCGGCGGTTTACTGCAAGGACGGAAATACATGCTAACCACAAGCTGGAATGCACCTGCAACTGCTTTCACACTTCCGGGAGAATTCTTCGAAGAAACATCTGTTGATGACGGCGTGATGTTTGGTTTCCATAAAATGAATAAATTTGTAAGCATGGAAAAATTAGACAGTTTTCATTTTCACGACGTTGAAAAAGGTGCAACTGCCGAAAACATTGATATCTTTAAGGAAAACTATATAAAACATTTAGAACAAACTTTTAAAACTTTATAATCATGATCTCTATCACCGCCATTATCAAAAGTAAACCAGAAAACCTTGAAGAAGTGAAAAATATGATTCATCATTTGGTTACCGAAACCAGAAAAGAAGCTGCATGCGTACGTTATGACCTACATACAACCGAAAATGTTTTTATCATTTGGGAAGAATGGAAAGACCAACCAGGACTTGACATTCATAACAATCAACCACATTTATTAGATTTTATCGACAATATTGCGGATTTGGCTTCTGGTCCAATTCATGTTTATAAAACAACACAATCATTATAAATAGTTAACATAATTAGATTTCAAAAAGCTAACTTGTTTCCCAATTAATTAGTTAAACATGAGTAATTATCATCTTGCCGAAATTAATATTGCCAAAATGAAAGGCGTTGATATTAACGATCCGATCATGAAAGAATTTGTAGACAATCTGGATCTTGTCAATACCTTAGCCGAAAACAGCGAAGGTTTTGTCTGGAGACTGAAAGATGACAGTAATGCAACAAACCTTAATCCGTATAATGATGAACAGATTATTGTGAATGTTTCGGTTTGGGAAAATATTGAAACTTTAGAGCTTATATGTACAAAACGTTTCATTGCGAGTTTTTGAGACGCCGCAAAGAATGGTTCCTAAAATTTGGAAAAGCATCTACAGCCATGTGGTGGACTTCGAAAGGATATATCCCAACACTTGAAGAAGCCGTAGAAAAATTAGATTATTTACAGCAAAATGGCCCTTCACAATTGGTTTTTGATTTTAAAAATAAATTTCCTGAGCCTGTAATTAGAAAATAATTATAAAATATTTTTTGCCACAAATTACACGAATTTTCACTAATTAAAGTTTTGCTTAATTTTCTGCAAAATAAAAAATTTGCGAAATTCGTGTAATTTGTGGTAAACCTTTTTAGGATTACTTAATTCCGCCAAAAGCACCAAAACACATATTCTTGTGTAAAATTTCAACACTTGTAAAACCGACTTTTTTCATCAAATCCAATTGGTAATTCATGGATCTGGGAGAATCCTCTTTTTCAATATAATCCAAAACTTTCTGACGGTATTCTGCACCGCCTATTCCTTCCAAATAATCACCGTAACGCTGCCAGGTATATTCGTTTAATATTTCTGTATCTTGTGTAATTAAGTCTGAAATCATAAAACAGCCTCCCGGTTTTAATAATTTGAATATTTTAGCAAAAGTCGTTTCCCAATCTTCATCATCCCTCAAATGATGCAAAACGGCTCCGGCCAAAATAATATCAAAATGATTTTCAGGCAAATCAACTTCACGAATATCACCTTGCCTTACGTCTACTTTACCATTCGTTTCATTAGAAACTCTTTCAAAAGCTTTATCTAACATCGGCAAACTCAAATCGACCAAAGTGCAATTTAAATTATGCAACTTAGATAACATTTTCAAAGTATAATTCCCTGCACCACAGCCAATATCCAAAACGTTTTTGGCATTTGGAACAATCCTTTTACAGGATTCTGTAATTAATTCTAAAGAAACAGTAGCGTCGATTGTCGCCACCTGCCCGGTTTCTAAATTTGAGAATCTTTCGACATCATTGTCAAAACGTTCCCTGATCTCTTCTGTAGTTGATTTTTTCATGTTGATTTACTTAAATTCAGTTTCACGCAGATTTTGTCAGATTTAAGCAGATTCAAAAAGATTCCCTTTTGATTTACAGTGTTAAAAAAAATCTGCGCTAATCTGCTTAAATCTATTTTTAAATCTGCGTGAAAAAATATTTTTTGTAAAAGTATCTCTTTGATATATACTTCAAAAATACTTATTTTGTCAATTATCAATACTTAATAGGTATTTATGGAATTACGTCACCTCAAATATTTTTTGGCTGTAGCCGAAGAACTGAACTTCACCAAAGCTTCAGAGAAACTTTTCATTTCCCAGCCACCTTTGAGCCGCCAGATTATGGAATTGGAAGAAGAACTTCAGGCAAAACTTTTTATTAGAAATAATAAAAAAGTCGAACTGACCGAAGCCGGGAAATATTTTGAAAAAGAAGTAACAGCCCTTTTTCAAAACCTGGAACGCATTACAATTAAAACAAAAAAAATAGCCGAGAATGTTTCAGGTGAATTTAGAATCGCATACATCAGTTCCATTTATTCATCAGTAATTTCAGATTTGATCAAACATTTAAAAGAACAGTTCCCATATGTGAATTTCAAACTTTTTGAAGTATCCACAACCAAACAAATTACCGCTTTGGAACAAGGAAAAATCGAGCTGGGAATCATTCGGTCACCAGTAAAATCTCCTAAAATAAAATCACAATTATGGTTTCAGGATGGCTTTTCGGTCGTTTACAATAAAAGTCAAATTAAAATCAATTCCGAAAAGGAAATTCCAAATCTAAAAGATGAAACTTTTGTTTTTTTTAATAAAGATTATGCACCACATTATCATGAAATTTTATTCGAGCTTTGTGCTTTTTATGGTTTTACGCCGAAAATTGTCCACGAATCAAACAACATCAATTCGATTGTACAACTGGTTAAAAATGGTTTGGGCATTTCGATTGTTCCCTCCAACATTGCGAAGAATAATTCTGATCCGGAAATTGGTTTTATAAAATTAAAGAAAGTCAGTTTGTATACAGATGTTTCGCTAATTACCTCAAGAGAAGATGATTCTGAAATTACAAGATCTGCGGTAGATTTTTTGTTGAATTTTAAAAGATAATCGCGCAAAGTCGCAGAGCCGCAAAGTTTCTCATTTTATGTCATTTCGGGGAACGAGAAACCACACAAGCAACTCCAAAACGGGAATCCAATCTTTGTCGATCTGCTCGCAGGGATTTCTCATTAATCGAAATCACCAACTGCGCGTTTAGTTACAACTTAAAAAAACTTTGCGGCTCTGCGCCTTTGCCTGATTAATAAAATTGCCAATCTAATGGCAAAAAAGTTATAATATATCACAAATAAATTCCCCAAAAAGAACGAACTTTTAAATACCTTAGCAAATTATAATTCTCGTTAAATAAATCAATAAAAATGGCTGAGCAATCTTCAATTCAGTGCCCAAACTGCGGAACCACTATCGATGTAAATGATATTTTAAAACATCAGCTGGAAGATAGCATCCGTAAAGAATTTCAACAAAAAGCCAATGCGCAAACCAGAGAATTGGAGCTGCGAAATGAGCAGTTTGAAAAAGCCAAATCCGAATTTGAAGCCAAAAAGAAACAGGAAAATGAACTTTTTGCAGAACGCCTCGAACGCGAAAAAAAGATAGCCGAAAAAGATATCACCGAAAAACTAAAAACCAAACTCGACGAAGAAAACAAAGACCGCCTCCTTTCGATGGAAAAAGAACTTTCCGAAAAATCAGAGAAACTTCGCGAATTGAATAAAATGGCCGGCGAAATTGCAAAACTCCAACGTGAAAAACTGGAGATGAAAGAAGCCATCGAAGCCGAAGCGCAAAAGCAGTTAAACGCCACTTTGCTTTTAGAACGCGATAAAATCCGCAAACAGGAAGAAGAAAAAAACGAGTTAAAAATAAAAGAATACCAAAAACAATCAGACGACCAGAAGAAACTGATCGAAGAAATGAAACGCAAGCAGGAACAAGGTTCTATGCAGTTACAAGGTGAAGTAATGGAATTGGCAATCGAGGAATGGCTGGCAAATAATTTCCCGTTAGACAGTATCGATGAAGTTAAAAAAGGCGCCAACGGTGCCGATTGTCTTCAAATTGTAAACACCCGTGAACTGCAAAATTGCGGATCAATATATTACGAAAGCAAACGTACCAAATCGTTTCAGCCCGCATGGATTGAGAAATTCAAAAACGATATCAGAACCAAAAGAGCCAATATTGGAGTTTTAGTAACCGAAGTGATGCCTTCCGGAATGGACCGAATGGGAATGCGTGACGGAATCTGGATTTGTACCTATGACGAATTTAAAGGTCTAAGTGCCGTTTTGCGCCAGTCCTTAATCCAGGTAAGTCAGGCAATTCAGTCGCAGGAAAACAAAGGCGATAAAATGTCGATGTTATACGATTTCTTAACCAGCAACGAATTCCGTTTACAGATTGAAGGAATCGTAGAAGGTTTCACGCAAATGCAGGGCGATCTTGATGCCGAAAAAAGAGCGATGCAAAGAATCTGGAAACAACGAGAGAAACAAATCGAAAAAGTAATCCATAATACCTTGGGCATGTACGGTTCTATTCGTGGTATCGCCGGAAATGCCGTTCAGACTGTAAGAGCTTTGGAACTTGACTTTATTGAAGATAACGAAGAAGAAAAACCAAAGGAATTAGAATAATTTTTCAAGAAAAACTTAACATATACGTACATTTTTATTGCTTATATTTACTAAACACAGCCATTTTACCGATAAGACTAGTTTGTGTATTAGTAATTATTAATTTAATAAGTATGTCACATGGAAAGTAAAAAAGATGAAATTATCCAGCCAAATAACGACTTACCAAAAGCAAATAGCATTGAACCAATTGCAGAAGAACAAAAGGAAACTGTTCCTGCAAAAAGAAGTCCAAGAGCAACTACCGTTAGAAAAACTCCTGCAAAACCAATCGTAAAAACAAAAGTGGCATCTGCAGTTATTAAACCTGAGGCTGTAAAACCAATTACCGTTTCTCAGGCAAAAGCAACAGTAAAAACTACTCCAGTAAAAAAATCTGTAAAAAATACTATTTCTGAAGAAAAAGAAAAACAAACGCCACCTTCTGATTTGATAGTTTCTATACCCAAAGAAGAAAAAGCTGTTGAAATAAATACAGAAAAACCAATTGAAGTTACTTCTAAAGGAAAAGACAAAGACAAAGCTAAAAACAAGCTTAAGGAGAAAAAGGAAAAGGCTAAAAAAAGGGAAAAAGAAATAAAAGCGGTTATCAAAAAACTGGAGAAAGCTAAAAAAGCCAAACTTAAAGAAAAAGCCAAGAAGAAAGAAAAAGCTGAAAAAGCAAAGGTGAAAGCAAAAGCAAAAAAAGCAGAGAAAAATACGGCGAAAAAATCTAAATTAAAAAAGAAAAAATAACATTAACAAAGGTTTAATTTGAATGAAGTTGAACCTTTTTTTAATTCTCATTTTTGTCATTTCTACCTTTTGAGAGAAATCAAACTAGCAGATCGACAAAGTTTGGCTCATCACTTAGTGGAGTTTCTCCTGAGATTGCTTCGTTCCCCGCAAAGACTAAATCATCCCCCAATCGCAATCATACTGCGGTTATCAAAATGTAAAGCCGGATCATCCATTTCAGAAATAGTCACCATTCCGGCCCTAACTTTCTTTTTGTTTTTAATGGATTCAGAAATTAAGTTTGTAATCGATTCTCCATTTCTAAAAGCAGTCAGCAAATCGGTTTCTGAATTTGAGAAAAGACAGTTTTTTATTTTACCGTTTGCGGTCAGGCGAATTCTGTTGCAACCATCACAAAACGGATTCGTAATCGAACTGATGATTCCAAAATTACCCTGAAAACCTTCAATTTTATAAGTTCTGGCAGTGAAGTTTTTTTCATCATCCAGTTTCTGAATTTTATCCAAAGAAAAACATTCTTCCACTTGTGATAAAATTTCTTTCTGTGATACCATTTTGCTCCTGTCCCACTCGTTTCCGGCAAAAGGCATAAATTCTATGAACCGGATAGAAAGAGGTAAAAACTTTGTTAATTGGACAAAATCAATGATTTCATTTTCATTAAAACCTTTCATCAAAACGACATTTACTTTCACCTGAAAATCATGATTCAAAAGCAGATGCAGATTATCAATTACTTTTTCAAACTGATTTCTAAGCGTTATAGAATGAAATTTAGATGAAACGAGCGTATCTAAACTTAAATTGATTTTTTTTATGTTAGCCTGCTTTAAAACGGCAATATGGCGATCAATTAAAATTCCGTTTGTAGTAATTGAAAGTGAAGTTTCTAAAGTTGCTAATTTTGAAACAATCTCCGGAAAATCTTTTCTTAGAAGAGGCTCGCCTCCAGTTAATCTAATTTTATCCACACCATTTTCCACGAAAGTTTGGGCAATTGCAAAAATCTCATCAGCCGTCATTAAACTGGCTTTTGGAGATAGCGCAATTCCGTCAGCAGGCATGCAATACGTACAACGCAGATTGCATTTCTCCAACAACGAAATACGCAAATAATTGTGTTTTCGCCCAAAATCATCCGTTAAAATGGTTTTAGAGGGTGTCATGATTTCTTCCTTTTAAAATATGAAAAACGTGCATTACGTGTGGAAATACGGCATCCATAGATTCTCTGGCTCCGTTGGTTGATCCCGGCAAAGCCAAAACCAGACTTTTTCCTAATGTTCCTGCAACTGTTCTGGATAACATGGCGTACGGCATTCGCTGCTGTCCATAATTACGAATCGCTTCCTCAATCCCCGGAATTCGGCTTTCCAGTAATGGTGATAACGCTTCCGGTGTTACATCTCTTGGTGATAATCCTGTTCCTCCTGTAAAAATAACCAATTGGCATTCTTTCGCAAAAGCTTTAGTCCTTTCCTGAATCATATCAATTTCATCAGGAATGATTTCATAATGTATCGTTTCAACGCCATAAGAATCCAGTTTTTCAACAATGATTTTTCCGGAACGATCTTGTTTATCACCTGCAAAAATGGAATCGGAACAAACAAAAACTGCTGCTTTTATAGCGTATGGAAATTTATTTTTAAAAGAAGATTTTCCGCCTTCTTTATTGATTAATTTGATGGTTGAAATTTCGATTTCCTTGTCAATCGGCTTCAGCATATCGTACATCGTCAATGCCACAATCGAAGCACCATGCATGGCTTCAACCTCAACTCCGGTTTTGTAAACGGTTTTTACATTAAAAATAATATGAATATCTAAACCTTCTATTTTATATTCAACCGAAGTAAATTCAATCGGAAGAGGATGACAATCCGGAATTGATAAATGCGTATTTTTTACCGCAAACAGTCCGGCTGTTTTGGCCATTTCGAGTACATTGCCTTTCGGAACCAGATTATTCACCACTGCATCAATCGTTTCCTGTCTGCTGACTTTGACAATTGCTGTGGCTGTTGCGGTTCTTAGGGTGCTTATTTTATGCGTAATATCTACCATTTAAAATTTTATTAGGTATTTTGTTTCCAGGTGAATGTATCGTTTTCAAACATTTCCTTGCCAAAAATAGGTACATCGGTTTTAATCCAGTTCACAATGGCTTCTGTCGCTTCATAAACTTGTTTACGTCTTGTTGCCGAAACGAAAACAAAAAGACAAATTTCACCCGCTTTTACCACACCTAAACTGTGATAAATGTGCATACAGGTTAAATCAAATTTAGCGAAAGCTTTTTCACGAATAGTATGCAAAGCTTCGTTCGCCATATCCGTATAAGCCGAATAATCAATTGCTACAACCGTATTGTCATGAATCACATCGGCACGAACCTGACCAAGAAAAATATTATGGGCGCCAATCGTATGTTTCGATTGATGTTTGGCAATCGACTCCGCGATAAATTCAGGAGCAATAGGTCCTTCTACAAATACATTTTTACTCATTTTTTATTTTTTAATTCGAAAGTGATTCTTTTTTCAATAATTGATTCAATGCCAAAGCACCTCCGGAAATACTTTTTATATTTTTGAAATTCTTTTTCTGAAGCTGTTCAAGTGCAATTTTACTTCTGATTCCCGATTGGCAATACACGTAAATAGTTTGGTTTGAATTCAGTTTATCCATTTCGTTTTCTAAATTCATAAGCGGAATCTGAATTCCATTTTTGAAATTAATTTTCGGGAGTTCATCCACATTCCGAACATCTAAAAATAATATTTCATCATTAGTCATTTCATTTAATACGGCTTCAGCTTCAATTTCTTTAATAGTCTTTTCATTTGATACATATTTTTCTTCAAAAATAGTGCTGTCAATTACAATCGAAACATTTTTTTCAAAATCATATTTCTGCTGTTCATTATTCAAAATATTATAAACCAGTATTTTTCCGTTTAAAACTTCTCCAATTCCGAGAATCATCTTTACAACTTCATTGGCCTGCAGCATTCCAATAATTCCAACTGAAATTCCGATTACCCCGGCGTCTGCACAATTTGCAGATGAACTGTTTTCATCAGGATATAAACATCTGTAGGTCGGACCGTTTTGATAATTGAAAACCGAAACCTGACCCTGAAACCTGAAAATAGATCCGTAAACCATTGGTTTGTTAGTGACCAGACAAGCATCGTTTATTAAATATTTAATCTGAAGATTATCCGTTGCATCTACAATGATATCATATTTTTCGAATAAGGAAATCGCATTTTTACCTGATAATTTTTCTGCAATAGCATTCACTTTTATCAACGGATTCAGTTCTGAGACCATTGCTTTGGCTTCATCTACCTTGTATTTTCCCACTGCGGAACTTTTATAAATGACCTGTCGCTGTAAATTGGAAACTTCGATAACATCATCATCAACAACACCAATTTCTCCAACTCCGGCTGCTGCCAAATAAGGCAAAATAGCCACGCCCAAACCTCCGGCACCAATTAATAAAACTTTCGCTTTGGATAGTTTAAACTGGCCGTCTTCTCCTATTTCCGGAAGAATTATTTGTCGGTTATAACGTGCTTTGTTATTCATAAAATTCTTTTTATCCTCCGGCAAATGGAGGTAATAGCGCCACTATATCACTTGCTTTTAAAGTATATTCGGCAGCTTTTGATACGATTTTCTGGTTAACGGCAACACTGAACGAAAGTGAATCGAATTGGTATTTTGCTTCTAAATCCTGCAATAATTCCTGCAGGGAAACTTCAGAAGAAGATACATTTTCGACAGCGCATTTCGTTTTTTCGGCCACAGCTCCAAAATATTTGACTTCTATCATTATTATAGATTTAAATTCTGAAATATAAATTCATCTTCAAAATGCTCCTGAAAATAAGAAGTCAGTTTTGAAGTATTTTTAACCACTTCACCAATCACAATAATCGCAGGCGAAGAAATATTTTTATCAGCAACCAATTTGATAATTGAACTGATGTTACCTACCACTTTTTGTTCTGAATTCTTTGTTCCGTTTTGAATAATGGCAATTGGCAGATCATCAGTTCTGTTTTCCTGATAAATGCCAATGATTTCCTCTAATTTATGCATTCCCATTAGAATAACAACAGTCGCAGCCGATTTTGAGGCTAAATTAACATCTTTTGATAATTCATGATTGGATGTTGTACCGGTAATTACCCAGAAACTTTCAGCCACTTTTCGTTGTGTAAGACTGATCCCAACGGAGGCAGGAACGCCTAAAGCAGATGAAATGCCTGGAACAACAGCGGTTTCCAATCCCAATTTTTCTGAATATTCGATTTCTTCACTTCCACGTCCAAAAATAAACGGGTCTCCGCCTTTTAAGCGTACAACATGACCATGACGATTCGCCATTGCGACAATCAATTCATTAATCTGATCCTGTGTGTAGGCATGACATCCGAGACGTTTGCCAACAAAAACAATCTCTGCTTTCGTGGCGTATTGCAATAATTCTTCATTTACTAAAGCATCATACAAAACCACATCGGCATTTTCTAACGCTTTTATGGCTTTTAGCGTAATCAGTTCAACATCTCCCGGGCCTGCGCCTACTACTGTTAATTTTGGTGTTTTGAAGTTTTGCATAATCTTTAACTTAAATTGATATTCAGGTCGTTTAATTCGTCTGCCGAATTAATATTGGTTAAATGAAAGTTTTCGCTTTCTTCTATTTTTATAATCTGATGAGGCACTTTTGATAAAAAATTCATCATTTTAAGATCATCAGCATCAATTGTTTCTTTTATAACCGGGACTATTTTTTTCGAATAAATTCCGATTAAAGGATGTATTCTGCTTTCTGTGGCAAAAACGGTAATTTGAGCTTCCTGATTGTGTTTTGAAATCAATTCTGTTAATAATTCTGAAGAAATCAACGGAATATCACAACTCAAAATCAGGTTAAATTCGGTTTCAGCATTTGTTAATGCCGTGTAAATTCCACCCAAAGGCCCTTTATCTTTAAGTATATCTGCTGTTTTTTGATAAGGCAAATAATCGTAATTTTTTGTATTTGTAATTAACTGAATATTCTCAGTTACTGGCAAAATAGCCTGAATAATATGTTCTATAAAAGGTTTTTCCTGAAACAAAACCAATCCTTTTTCTGACTGCATTCGGGTACTTTTCCCTCCACAAAGAATAAATGCTGTTAGTGTTTTCATGATTAATTTATTTGTTTCAGGTTTAACGTTTCAGGTTTTACCAATCTATCTTTTTTCTAACACATAGAAACATAGTTTTTCTGTATGTTTAAAGGCGTTTCACTTGTATGAATACACATAGCTATGTGTGATAATGTGTAATCTTTTTAATCTTTTTTTTATCAAACAAATCTATGTTTCTATGTGTTAAAATGCTTTGCTTCATTTAAGGAAAAATCAGTTTTATGCTCGCCATTAAAATCACGGTTCCCAACACTATTTTTAAGGTTTTGTTGGAGAAATAACCACTTCCGTAAAAACCTCCTAAAACTCCTCCTATTACTGCAATCGGAACCAGATAAAAACTTTCGATCGGGATTATTTTTCCTCCCAAAAAGAATCCTAACATTCCAGCAAATGAATTCACAAAGATGAAAAGACTCGAAATTGCTGCAGATTCCTTTACTGAAGCCCATCCTAAAAATAATAAAATCGGACTTAAAATGATGCCTCCGCCAATACCCAACATTCCGGATAACAATCCGATTACAAATCCAATCGCTAAAGCGAAAGGCAATTTTATCTGAACCGCTTCCTTTTCCTTAAAATTGAATATTCCGAACAACCTGAGAGCTGCAAAAACCAATACAATTCCCAGAACGACTTTATAAACTGTATTGTCCAGAGTAATAAATCCACCAATAAATGCTGCCGGAATTGAACCAATGGCAAACGGATAAAATAATCTGGGTTTAAAATAATTCATCCGGTAATAAAAGAAGAACGAAATACTGGAAACAAAAAGGTTCAATAACAATGCCGAAGGTTTCATAATCGCCACCGGAAAAGCAAAAATGGTCATTAAAGCCAAATACCCGGATGCGCCACCGTGTCCGACACTGGAGTATAAAAAAGCAATCACAATTAACGCGAAGCTGAACAGGATTATATTTTCGGAAGTAAGTAACTGCATTTTTTTGTTTCAGGTTTCAGGTTTGCTTTGTTTCAGTTTCATGCTATATGTTTAATTTTACACACCGCATCTTAAAACTGA
>Ga0247805_1000241_pt1 | contig 32536 bp, 28 predicted proteins | sample UWRJL044104R1_FD_180930 | JGI IMG/M metagenome (GOLD analysis project Ga0247805, IMG submission 180930) | Plant litter microbial communities from Arlington Agricultural Research Station in Wisconsin, United States - UWRJ-L044-104R-1 | ecosystem: Environmental > Terrestrial > Plant litter >... | reverse complement strand
AAGCCACGGGGGTGTGCTTCGGATAGGGAACAGTCATTGTGGTCAGCCCCTGGTAGTCCAAAAAGCCTCCCCATCCTCCGTTCGACATTGTCGGATCGCCCTGCTCGATGTACAGATACCAGTTCTCGCCGTCAGGAATGTGTTGGTCCCAGGTGAGAGTGACCGAGTCGATGCTTGTTGTCACTGAGAGGGTCGGCGTGGGAAGCGCTGCAGCTGCCCGAGCAACGCGCGCGGGTGCGGGTGTGGGTGTGGGTGTGGGTGTGGCGGGAGTTTCTGCGACAGGCGCTTCGACAGGCGACGGCTCGATGGGCACAGCGGCCACCGGCTCAGCGGCTGCCGGTTCTTCGGCTGCCGGCTCAGCGGCAATGGGTTCTGCAACAACGGATTCGGCGACTGCCGGCTCGACCGGCGACGTCTCGACGACTGCCCCAACCGCGGCGGGTTCGGCACCTTCATCAGCGCTCGCGAAAGACACTGGCGCGAGCGCGAGGGGCGCAGCGATGAGAGCGGAAATGAGGGCGAGCGAGAGCGACGTGCGGCGCGCGGATCGCGGAGCGGCAGCGGGTTGATCGAGCATGGCTCAAGCATGGAGCAGGTTCGGTCAAACGACATACGGGTTTTACCCGCCTCTACCGAATGCCACCACCCCAGTACGGGGGTCGAACTGCCCCTCCCGCGCGGTTACGGGGGCACATCGCGCGGGAGGCGGCAGCACGCGTCGGGGGAACGCGATCGAGCAAACACCAGTGTGATCCCGCCGCGCAACAAACAGTTAAGGGTTAAACCCTAGATTTCGCATTCGCGCAATGTACGGGTTGCGAACGTGCGGAGATACCCCGGCGGCGGAGATTTTCTCACTGGGTAGGGTTGTAACCAACGAGTGAGGTAAAGCTCACTCGCGGAAGGAAAAAGTGGTTGATCGCATTCGGGAGCGAGCAGCATTGCTGGCAGCCGCTTCTCGTGCGCGCGCCGGAATAGCCAACATCGTCACGGTCGAGGGCGAAGCCGGAAGCGGAAAAACCTGGCTGCTGCGTGACATCGCCGCCCAGCTCACCGATTTCTCCACCGATCCGCAGTCGAGCGGCCCCATCCTTCGCATAATCGACGATGCGGACGAGTTGGATGCGACGGAGTTTGCAGCGGTCTGGCGCGAGTTGCACGGCCTTCGCAAGGGCAGGGTGCTTGTTGTTGTCGCGGCTCGAACCGCGACATCCACCCTTATTACAAAGCTCAAGCCGACGAGCAGTCGCGGCGAGCGCGGCGCGGTGCTCGAGCTCACTGGATTCACTCCGCAGCAGACGATCGAACTTGCGGCAGAACGCGGCATCGCTGCCCTCGAGCCGACCCGTGCCCAGATTCTCACCGAGCTCACCGATGGCAACGCGCTGCATCTGGTGAAAGCGTTTGACGACCTCGGCCAGCGGCTTCACGTCGCTGTTCCGCGTACGCTGCCCGTGCCCGTGAGCTTCACCGCCGAACTCGAGTCGACGCTCGAGAAGCTCACCCCCGCGGGGCGAGCGCTCATCGAGATGCTTGCGATTGTCGATGAGCCCATCGCGATCTCGTCGATCATGCAGATCGCGGAACGCGCGGGAGTCGAGGTGTCATTCGACGACGCTCTCGAGTCCGGCCTCGTTCGCGCCTTCAATGAGCACGGTCAACGCGAACTCACCCTGCACTCTGCCCGTGCACGCGCCGGTGTGCGCGGGGCTCTCGCGGCACCGTTTCGTCGCGCCCTGCACGCAGCCGCCGCGGAATCGTTTATCGGCTGGCCCCGGCTCGAGCACCTTCTTCACGCGACTGAGCACACAAACGACTCCCTCGCCGCTGAGCTCGAGGCCGAGGGCGCCCGCCTCGCCTCATCGGGCATGTATCCGGAGGCCGCCAGAATGTACGGCAGGGCGAGCGGCGTCACGAGCACTCCCGCCGATCGCGAACGCCGCCTGCAGATCGCTGGCACTCTCGTTTTCTATTCGGATGACGCGGAGTTCGCCTCGTCGCTGGCCCCGAGTATCGCGCGGTGCTCGGCAAGCCTCGGTCGCGACATGGTTCTCGGCGGAATCGGCTACCTGCTCGGCGACTTTCACGAGTCGCTCAGCCTCGTGCAGCGTGCACTCGCCGAGTACGAGGGCCAGAACGATGGCCTCGACCCTCACGGACACTTCACTGCGGCCGTCGTCGCGAGCCTCGAGCTTGCCGTCGTCGACCTTCCGGCCTGCATCGAGCGTTGCGCGACCGCCCTGTCGGTCTACTCGGCGCCCGCGGGTGTCGACCTGTCGCCCGCCGAAGCGCGACTGCGCATTACGCACGGGTTCGCGCTCTGGATTGCAAGCCTCGTGGATGCCTCAGACGACATCCTCGCGCCCGTTATTGCTCTGCCGCTCACCCGCCCGGAGCGCGCCGATGCCCTCACGATCTACGCGCAGCGAGAGTTCTACCGCGGCGACGCGGCCCACGCTCTCGCGACAGTCGACCGCGCGCTCGAGTCGGCCCGCGCGAGCGACGCGAAGCACATCATTCCGCTCTGCCTCGCCCTGCGCGGTCACGTCAACTTCTCGCTCGGCCAGTGGGATTCGGCGCTCGCCGACTCGCAGGCCGTTCTCGCCCACACGACAACGAGCCGCAACGGCAACCATGACGTTCTCGCTCACGGGGTGATAGCGATGATCTCGGCGAGCTCTGGCGACATCGCCTACGCGGAGCGCTCCGTTCGTATTGCGCGCCGCCTCGGGGTCGAGCGCCCGCTTCCGCAACACACGGCCGCCGCCGCGATCGCCGCCGCCGTTGTCGAGCGCCAGGGTGGTCACCCGCACGCTGTCGTCCACGCTCTCGCGCCGCTCTCTGAGGGGTTTCTCGGCATCGGCCTCACGTCGACCGGCTTCACCGGTTGGCGAGCGATGCAGGCAGAAGCGCTCATCGCCCTCGGCTCGTATGACCGCGCGCGCACGATCATCAGCCTCTTCGATACCGAGCAGTGCATCAAATACTTCGGCTACCCCGCGTGGCTTCGCGGTCTCCTCGCCGAGGCCGAGGGCGACCCGGAACGAGCGATCGCCGAGTACCGGGTTGCCATCCGCTCGGGTGACGAGTCGAGCACACCGTTCTCGCACGCTCTCGCCCTGCGCTCGCTGGGAACCGCTCTCGCGGCGAGCGGCGAGTTTCTCGAGGGCGCCATCGCTCTGCGCAGCGCCGACCGTCACTTCACGAGGCTCGGGGCGACGGCATTTCTTCCCACCTCTGACGTTATCGTCGCGGGACTCGACTCGCTCGAGGGGTGGGCGACCCTCACCCCGCGCGAGCATGACACGTCGCTTCTTGCCTCCGAGGGCATGCTCAACCGCGAGATCGCCGCAGCCATGCACGTCTCGGTGAAAACCGTCGAGCACCACCTCGCCAACTCGCTCGCAAAGCTCGGCCTGCGCTCGCGCCGCGACCTCGAAAAGGCCGCCGGACGCGGAGCCGCGTGACCCTCTCGGTCTGGCAGCGCGCGCTCGGCGACCGGGTGAGCGAGCTCAGCCCGGGTCTGCGCGACTACTTCTCGTTGGAGCCCGCCGGTCGAGTCGGTCGCGGCACGGGTATCTACGAGGTCGCGGGCTCGCGTCATCGCTGGCTGCGACCCCTTCTGTCGTACCTGGCCTGGCGCCGCATCCTCTTTCCGGAGTACGAGCGCGACGTTGCGTTTACTGTGACGAACACACCGACGCCCGACGGCACACTTCGGGGTCGACGCACCTTCACTTTCGCGCAGACCGAGCGAGTGATGCTCGACGAATTGCGCATTGTCGACGGCGAACTTCACGACTTTCTCGGGCGACGCGGCGGCCTCGAGGTTGCGCTCGAGCTGTCGGTCAAGAACGGCGCGCTCGCGATGACGTCGAGGCGACTGTGGGTGCACCTCGGGCGTCTTCGCGTTCCGCTGCCGAGAGTCGCAACCCTCAGCCTCACCGAACAGTCTGTAGCGACGGGCCAGCGCGTTGACGTCACGCTCTCGTCGCCGGTGCTCGGCGAGTGGTTCGTCTACCGCGGAACCTTCACCTACGAGATCTAGCCACGCGGCGCTAGCAGTCCGGGTCGCTCGTCGGCACTGTGCCATTGATGAAGTACTCATCGACTGTGCTCGTGATGCAGTTATTGCTGCGGCCGTAGGCGGTGTGGCCCTCGCCGTTGTACGTCACCAACACTCCGCTCGAGAGCTGGTCGGCGAGCGAAACGGCCCACGAGTACGGCGTCGCCGGGTCGTTTGTTGTGCCGATGACAAGAATCGGGTCGGCCCCCGCTGCGTCGAAGTTCTCCGGCTTGGGCTTGGGCGGATACGGCCAGAGCGTGCACGCCGTCTCGACGTGGCCGTAATCGTCGTACGCGAACGGACCACCGACGAGCGGTGCGGCAGCAGAGATGACGTCGAGCCCGTCGCGCACCGTGTACGCGTCGGTCTGAAAGTCATCATCGAGGCACAGGGTCGCCGTGTAGACCTCGAACGAGTTGTTGGCGTACTGACCGTCACCCGAGCGACCGTAGTACGAGTCGACGAAGCTGAAGGCGAGGGTCGCATCACCGTTCGACACGTCGACGAACATCTCGCTGAGCGCCGGCCAGTTCGACGACGAATAGAGCGCAGACGCGACGGCGAACCCGAGGGTCGCCGAGTCGAGAACACGCCCGTCACTCGACGAGAGCCCGCGGTCGTCCATCGATTCGAGAAGCTGGGTGAACTGCTTTTGCGCGTCGGCGAGGGTGCCGGTGAAGGCGCAGCTGGCGGCATCCAAGCAACTCTCGAGAAAAGCGTTCATGGCGCCATCAAAGCCCGACATTTGCACGCTGAACCACTCGATGGCTTCGACCTTCGGGTCGAGTGCGCCGTCGAGCACAAGGCGACCGACGCGCTCGGGAAACAGCTCGGCAAACATCGCACCGAAATAGGTGCCGTACGAATAGCCGAGGTAGTTGAGCTTCTCCTCGCCGAGCAGCGAGCGCATGAGGTTCATGTCGTTGGCCGTCGAGGCACTGTCGACGAACTCGAGAAGAGCGCCTGTGTTGGCCTCGCACGCGTCGACGAATGTCTGCTCGGCGGCCTCAAGCTCTGTGATCCACGCGTCGGAGTCGTAGGCGTTCTGCCACTCGCCAAATAGCAGGTCGTCTTTCGCGTCACCGTCGAGGCATTCGACGCGGCTCGACTGGCCGACGCCGCGAGGGTCCCACCCGACCATGTCGAAGTTGCTCAGCAGCTCGCCCGACGCCGCGTAGCTGATGCTGTTCTTGACGAAGTCGTAGCCCGATCCGCCGGGGCCGCCCGGGTTCACAAGAATTGACCCCTTGCTGTCGTCGAGCGCCGGCACCCGCGAGAGGGCGAGTTCAATCGAACCCTTGGATGCATCGCTCCAATCGAGCGGGGCATCGATAGTTGCGCACTCGGCGGTGCTGCCGCAGCTCTGCCACGCGACATCCTGCGCGAAAAATTCTTCGAAGCCCGTCGGCGCATCGGACTCCGCCGGCGCCGGCGGCGTCGTGACACACCCGCTCGCGAGCATCACTAGAGCGAGGGCAACGGCTGTCGATCGCGCGAGGCGAGGGAAGGTCATGAGCCCATTGTCGCGGGTTAACGACAGAAGGGAGGGCCGAGGCCCTCCCTTCTGCTGTGAAACGGGTTACAGTGCGGCGAAGACCTCGCGCATGATGGAGGCGGTCTCGCTCGGGGTCTTGCCGACGCGAACGCCCGCAGCCTCGAGGGCCTCCTTCTTGCCCTGGGCGGTTCCGGCGCCGTCGGAGACGATCGCGCCAGCGTGGCCCATGGTCTTTCCCTCGGGAGCCGTGAAGCCCGCGACGTAGGCCACAACGGGCTTCGTCACGTTGGCCTGGATGAATGCCGCTGCACGCTCTTCTGCGTCTCCACCGATCTCGCCGATCATCACGATCGCCTTTGTCTCGGGGTCGGCCTCGAAGGCCTTGAGAGCATCGATGTGCGTTGTGCCGATGATGGGGTCGCCGCCGATGCCGATGGCGGTCGAGAAGCCGAGGTCGCGCAGCTCGAACATCATCTGGTAGGTCAGGGTTCCCGACTTCGAGACGAGGCCGATCGGGCCGGCCTCGGTGATCGTCGACGGGATGATTCCCGCGTTCGACTTGCCGGGGCTGATGATGCCGGGGCAATTCGGCCCGATGATCTGGGTCGTGTTGCCCTTCGAGACGGCGTAGGCCCAGAACTCCGCGGAGTCGTGAATCGGGATGCCCTCTGTGATGACGATCGCGAGCTCGATCTCGGCGTCAACGGCCTCGATGACAGCGGCCTTCGCGAAGGCCGGCGGAACGAAGATCACTGAAACGTTGGCGCCGGTTGCCGCGATGGCGTCGGCGACGGAGCCGAAGATCGGCAGCTCGTGGCCCTCGATCTCGACGGTCGTGCCCGCCTTGCGCGGGTTGACACCGCCGACGATGTTGGAGCCGGATGCGAGCATACGGCCCGCGTGCTTTGTGCCTTCTGAGCCGGTGAGGCCCTGCACGATGATGACGGAATTCTCGTCAAGGAAGATCGACATGTTGTTGGTCCCTAGTCCTTAAGCAGCGGCGTGGGCGAGTTCGGCGGCCTTGTCGGCTGCCTCGTCCATGGTGTCTACGACGGTCACAAGCGGGTGGTTGCGGTCGGCAAGAATCTGGCGACCCTCGACGACGTTGTTGCCATCGAGGCGTACAACGAGCGGCTTTGTCGCCGTGTCGCCGAGAACCTCGAGGGCTCCGACGATTCCGTTGGCTACGGCGTCGCACGCCGTGATGCCGCCGAAGACGTTGACGAAGACGCTCTTGACCTGCGGGTCGTTGAGAATGACATCGAGACCGGCGGCCATAACCTCTGCCGACGCTCCACCACCGATGTCGAGGAAGTTTGCGGGGCGCACATTGCCGTGCTTCTCGCCCGCGTACGAGACGACGTCGAGCGTCGACATCACGAGGCCGGCACCGTTACCGATGATTCCGACCTCGCCGTCGAGCTTGACGTAGTTGAGCCCGGCGTTCTTGGCCTTGGCCTCGAGCGGGTCGGCTCCGGCCTTGTCTTCGAGGTCGGCGTGGTTCGCGTGACGGAACTCGGCGTTCTCGTCGAGTGTGACCTTGCCGTCGAGAGCGACAACATCGCCATCTTCGGTGAGCACGAGCGGGTTGACCTCGACGAGCGTCGCGTCTTCACCCTTGAATACGTCGTATAGCTTGACGATGACGGGAGCGACCTTGCCAACAAGCTCCGCGGGGAAGTTGGCTGCTTCGGCGATTGCCGTTGCCTTCGCGAGGTCGATGCCCTCAAGGGCGGTGATCTCGATGCGGGCGAGAGCCTCGGGCCGCTCTACGGCGAGCTCTTCGATCTCCATGCCGCCCTCGACCGAAGTCATCGAGAGGAACGAACGGTTCGAACGGTCGAGCAGCACGGAGAAGTAGAACTCCTGCGCGATGCGGGCACCCGCCGCGATCATCACGCGCTTAACGACGTGACCCTTGATGTCGAGGCCGAGAATGGCCTCCGCTGCGGTGAACGCGTCTTCGGGGTTGTGAACAACCTTGACGCCGCCAGCCTTGCCGCGACCGCCGACCTTGACCTGCGCCTTGACGACGACTGTTCCACCGAGCTTCTCAGCTGCGGCCTTTGCTTCTTCTGGTGTGTCGGCTACTAGGCCGGCAAGCACAGGCACTCCGTAGGACTCGAAGAGGTCCCTGGCCTGGTACTCGAAAAGATCCACGTGGCTCTCTCAATCGCGCGTCGATGGGTGAATTGGCGGTAAATCTCGACGCAGAGATAGTTCGACGTCGAGACACTTTGACCACCAAGCACTCTACCCGCTCTGGTTGTGAGCGCAGTGCGAGGCGTTGTTAGCCGACGGCAGAAGCCTCGAGGTTGAGCACCTCGTCGGATTCCGGACCAGCGGTCAGAACGCACGGGCCGGTGCTGGTGATCGCAATGTGAGCGTGCTCTGTCGAGGTCTTCTCTACAGCGGTGATCGACAGCTCGACGAGCGTGGCCTCCTGCGTGAGGAGCGTCGCACCATCGCCAGCCTCTGCCTTCCAGCCCTGGTCGGCGAAAGAGGCGACGAGATCGGTCGCGATCGTGCCGACTCGAGCCGCCTGCGAGTTGGTCAGGTCGATTGTCGCCGACGAGAGCCAGTGCCGGGCAAACCCATCGGGGTCGATGTCTGTTGAACGGCATGCGGCCGACGCGTCGGAAACCTCGGTGAGGTCGTTTACAACAATGTCGGGCACGCGCGACGCAGCCTCGTTGCGAATGAGCTGCACCGTCGACTTCGTCTCGACGAGAGTCGCGTCAGCGAGCTTCTCGGCATCCAACGAACCTGGCTGAGCTGTCGCACACGCTGACAACGCAAAAACAATAGCGAGACCAGCCCCCACGGACCTCGCTCGCGTTCCCCATACTGATTCCCTCACGTGGAGAGAACCTAGGGAGCGCGGGTGAACGCCCGGTAGCTCAGAGGTGTCTTACTCGTCGCGCTTCTCGAGCTGGCGAATCTCTTTGGAGTCAGCACCCTCTGTCGCGACGCACGGTCCCGTGGTCGTCACCCGAAGCGTTGCGCCAGTGTCGCCGCCCTTTTCGGGCTCGCGCGCCTGAATCTCGATGGCAGTTGCCTGGCGTTCGCTTTCGAGAACCGAGACGGTGACCGCTGAGTCGAAGCCGCGCGACGATGTCCATCCTTCGTCAACATACGTCTGAACGATGTCGTCAGCGACATCGAGAGTGCGCCATGCGCTGCCGGTCTTGATCGTCATAAGTACTGACGACTTCCACTTGCGCATGATGCCCGTCGGGTCTGCCTCGACTGTCTTGCACGCGACCGAGACGTCTTCGCTCTCGGCGACGTCATCAATCATCGTTGTTGGCACCCGAGACGCTGTCTCGTTGCGCAGAAGCTGCACGGGCGATTTCGTCTGAGCGAGAGTCAGAACGTTCGCCTCGGTCTCTGCTGCACACCCCGCGAGCAAAGAAACAGAAAGTACTGAGACCGCGATAACCGCGACCCACTTGTGGTCCCCACCGACCATGAATTTCACCTTAATTCCAGAATCCGACAGTCGAACGTACCAATAACGACCGACCGGCCGAATCCCCCCGTTCGAGTCTCTATTCCTCTTCGCTCGCGCGCTTCTCGAGGTTGAGAACTTCGTCAGACTCCGCGCCATCGGTTTCGACGCACGGCCCGCTCGCCGTCAACTGGATCGCGCCGCCCTCACCGGTCTCTGCATCTGGCTTCGAAACTGACACGTGAATCGAGACGGGCGACGTCTCACTCGACAAATCGATGATGGATGCGACACCAAACGTGCCCTTTTCCCACCCCTGCTCGACGAACGATGCAGAAAGATCATCGACGATGCCCTGCAGATTGGCGCCGTTCTCGGCGTTGATCGTGACGCGAACGCTCGAGTCCCACGACCTGATGAGTCCGTCAGGGTCGGTCTCCGGTGTCATGCAGTTCGTCGAGACGTCCTGCGAGTGCACAACCTCCTCGATGACCGTCTCGGGGATTCGGCTTGCCGCTTCGTTACGCAGCAGCTGCACGGGCGACTTGGTCTCGGCGAGGCTGAGATCCGGATACTTACCCGTTGGCTCAGCGGCGGGCGAGCACGCAGAAAGCGCAACGCTCACCGCAAGCATCGTCAAAAGTCCCGCGACTACCCGAACCTGCTTCGTCCGCGACATTGTGCACCTCGTTTTTCGAGCGACCCGGAGCGCGGCACGCTGAATTATTCAGCGGCCGTTCACTCCGGCGCCATCACCAGTAGCGTTGAAGTTACCAGTGGGTTTAGCCCGATCAGCTTCGTGTAACGCAGTCGTCACATAGAACCTGACCCCAAACATGGGGGCAGACCGGTCACCCGCCGCGAACTACGGCTTCTCGAGGTTGAGGATTTCGTCGGAATCGGCGCCGTCGGTTCGCACGCACGGGCCGTGCACCTGTATCTCGATCGTTACGTCTTCGACAACCTCAGCGGTGGATGTCGCCGACTGGTCTTCGTCGGGACGCTGCCCGATGACAGTAATCTCGGCGAGCGACTTCTCACTCGTGAGCAGGCTCGACCGGAAGTCGGCCGACTGCCCGAGTGAGCGAGCAAGCCAGTCCTGGTCGACGTACGACTCGACGAGCTTGTCGACGATGTCATCGATGCGCCAAACGCTGCCCGCCTGCACTGTCACGATCGCGGTCGAGTGCCACGAGCGAACGATCCCGGTCGGGTCATCTTCTTCTTCGAGGCAGGCGACAGAGGTGTCGGCGGTCTCTTCGATGTTGTCGATGACAGCGGGTGGAAGGCGGCCGGCCGCGTCGTTGCGCAAGAGCTGCACGGGCGACTTGGTCTCGGCGAGCGTCAGATCGGGAAACTCTCCCGCAACGCCGGCTCCGACATCCGAACCGCATGCTGACAATGCCAACGTGCCTGCGATTGCGAGCACTGAGAGCGCTCCCAAAGTACGACGGTCTGCCCTGACCATAACTGCACCTTCTCCCCCGGCATCGTTGCCAGTGGAAGTGAACCTAGCAGCGCCCGCTCGTTCGGGCGCTCCCCACAATGGGGCGCTAGACAGGGCTGTCTATGCTTCGATCTTCTCGATCGGAGCGATCTTTATGAGCAGTCGCTTGCGCCCCGCCGTGTCGAACTGCACCTCGGCAACGCGCTTGGCACCCTCGCCCGTCACGGCCGAAACGCGCCCCTCGCCGAAGTCGGTGTGCTTTATGCGGTCGCCCGCCGCGAGCACGAGGTCGCCGTTGTCGCGTACGACGCCGGTCACCGCACTCGTCCACTCGGTCTTAACGCGAGGGGGTGCTGGCGGCAGAGCGGCAGGCTCACGGAACGAGGAGCCCCACGACGAGCCATCCCGGCGTGCGTTGAGCGCACGGGGTCGTGAGCCGTCGCGACTCGTTGCGTTCCCGGGTGACTGGCGCCACTCAATGAGATCAACGGGGATCTCTTGCAGGTACCGACTCGGCATCGCAACCGAGACATCGCCGAACTGCGCGCGTGACATGGCGAGCGAGATGTACAGGCGGCGTTTCGCGCGCGTGATGCCCACGTAAAACAGGCGCCGTTCTTCTGCGACGCCGCCCGGCTCGTTTGCCGACATGCGATGCGGCAGCAGGTCTTCTTCGACACCCGTAAGAAAGACAGTGTCGTACTCAAGACCCTTCGCCGTGTGCAGGGTCATAAGCGTCACGGTTCCGCTCTCGTCATCGAGCTCGTCGGCAGCGGCAACCAACTGAACTTCTGTCAGGAAGTCGATGAGAGTTCCGGTCTGATTGCGCTTCGTGTACTCCTTTGTAAGCGCGAGAAGCTCTTCGACGTTCTCAGCGCGCGCCTCGTCTTGAGCGTCACGAGTGGCCCGAAGTGATTCGACGTAGCCCGACTTCTGCAGCAGAGCGGTGAGAATGTCTGCGGGCTTAGCCTGCGGCCCCATCTCGGTGACCTCTTCGAGCATCGTCGAGAGACCCAGGATCGCGCCCGTGACTTTCGGGCCGAGCCCCAGCTGCGCGGCGTCACCGAGGGCGTCGCGCAACGGGGTTCCCGTGCGGTCGGCGTACGACTGCAGGGCCGCCTCGGTCGCGGGGCCAATGCCTCGCTTGGGCACGTTCATAATTCGTCGAAGTGCGAGGTCGTCATCGGGATTCGCGATCTGGATCAGATAACCCATCACGTCTTTGATCTCGGCGCGATCGTAGAACTTGGTGCCACCCGGAATGCGGTACGGAATCGCAGAGCGAATCAGAATGTCTTCGAGCGCTCGCGTCTGCGAGTTCGTGCGAACGAACACGGCGATGCTGCTGTACGCGAGCCCGCCGTCGTGCGCGACCTGGATCTCGTCGGCGACAAACTGTGCCTCGTCGTAGGCCGTGTACCCGGTGTAGCCGACGATCTTCTCGCCTGAGCCAACCGTCGTAAACAGCTTCTTGTCTTTACGGTCGAAGTTGTTCGAGATGACAGCGTTCGCGGCGTCGAGAATGTTCTGCGTCGACCGGTAGTTCTGCTCGAGCAGAATCGTCTTCGATCGCGGAAAGTCGCGTTCGAACTCGACGATGTTGCGAATGTCTGCGCCGCGGAACGCGTAGATCGACTGGTCGCTGTCGCCGACGACGGTGAGGGATGCCGGAGCGATGCCGCCGTCGGGCTCGAGAGCCGTGCGGGTATCCGCCGGAACGTTGTCGGGCTTGACCCCGCGAACGAGCTCGCGAATGAGCGCGTACTGGGCGTGGTTGGTGTCTTGGTACTCGTCGACGAGCACGTGACGAAACCGTCGCTGGTAGAGCGCGGCGATCTTCGGGAACGCGCGAAAGAGATGCACGGTCTCGGCGATGAGGTCGTCGAAGTCGAGAGCATTCGCCTTGCGCAGAGTCGCCGTGTAACGACCGAAGATCTCGAGAAACGCGACATCCTTCGGGTCGGCCGCATTCATGTTGCGGGCGAACGACTCGACATCGGCCAGTTCGTTTTTGAGCTTCGAGATGCGGCCCGCAACGTTCGCGGGGGTGAAGCCGAGGGTGTCGGCATCCAACTCTTTGATAATTCTCTTGATCAGCGCTTTGGTGTCACCCGAGTCGTAGATCGTGAACGACTGCTTCATGCCGAAGTTCTCGGCCTCGCGTCGGAGGATGCGCACGCACGAGGAGTGGAAGGTAGAGATCCACATGCCCTCTGCCGCCTGGCCGACGAGAGCGTGAACGCGCTCGCGCATCTCTGCCGCGGCCTTGTTCGTGAAGGTGATGGCGAGAATCTGGCTCGGCCATGCTTCGCGGCTCTGCAGAAGGCCTGCGATGCGTTTCGTGAGCACACTCGTTTTGCCAGAGCCGGCTCCCGCAACGATCAGCAGCGCCTGGCCGCGATACTCGACGGCCTCGCGTTGCGCCGGGTTGAGCCCGTCGAGCAAAGCGTCGGTGAAGACACCGCCGCCGTTCGAGGGTTCGGCAGAATCAAAGGGTTCGAGAACGAAGGTCATGGCCTGCTAATTGTAGGCGCGACCTCCGACGCCTTCAGGGCCGCTATGCCCAGGTCGGGCTGGTCACAGAAGATGCCGTCGAGTCCCGCCGTGACAAGCAGGTCAAACTCGGCCGCCCAGTCGCCCCACTCGCTCGCGACGCCGCTCGAGCGAAAACGTTTGGCGAGAAAGCGGTTCTCCGCGCGAAATGTCCAGGTGAAGGCGAGAAGGCCGGCTGCGTGAGTGCGATCGACAACGTCGGTGAGCCCGTGGCCGTCTTTGTCGATGATCATGCGCTTGTCGAAACTCACGCCGTCGACGCTCTTCGCGAGCTTCGCGAGACCCGCGTCGGTGAGGTGCGCCGCGTAGCTCAGCGCCTTCTTGCCGTGCTGCGCTTTGAGATCGGCGGGCGACCCGCTCGATTCGACGAGGTAGATGTACTTTGCCGGGATTCCGCGGTCACGAATCTTGCCGAGAACCGTCTGCTCGAAGCACTCGACGACGAGGTTTGTCGGGGTTGCCCAGTCGCGAATCGCATCGGCGAAGAGCTCGTCGAGCGCAAGACCGATCGACTCGAAGTAGCTCGCGTGCTTGATTTCGGCAACCATAATGAGCTCGCGTCCATACTTCGCAGACGCCTCGTCGATGATCTCGATGAGATCACTCAGTCGCAGGATGCCCTCGCGACCGTTGAACGTTGTGCTTGTCTGCCGCACCTGTGGCAGACGCTCGAAGACGCGCAGGGTACTGAGCTCTGCCCAGGTGAAGTCTTCTGTGAACCACCCGGTGTGCGAGACACCGTCAATTGTTTTGCTCGTTTTACGAGATGCGAACCGTGGATGCTGCGCGACATCCGTTGTGCCTGATATCTCGTTTTCGTGCCGCAGAACCAGCACCCCGTCTTTCGTTGCGACGATGTCGGGTTCGACGGCATCCGCTCCGAGAGCGAAGGCAAGCTCGTAGGCGGCCCTCGAATGCTCCGGTCGGTAGCCGCTCGCGCCGCGGTGGGCGATGACAAGGGGACGGCGGTGAGTGCTCACACGCAAACGCTACGCGATGCCGCCTCGGCATTTGCCCAGCAGGCTCCCCTAAAATTGTCGATGGGCGAAAGGTTCGCCCCACACACAGCAGAGGACATGATGGCCGCCGCCAACTCGAACCCCGCATTCACGAACTCCGCAGCGTTCAGCACGAACGCCGCGAAGGCATCGCAGTTCAACCGCCCCGTCACCCCCGACGAGCTTTCGGCAATGTACGGCCGCCCGTCGGCCACGCCGGATGAGTCGGGTCGTATGACCTACGAAGACACCGTCGTCAAGATCGGTGTCTCGTTCGCCATCCTCCTCGTCGGAGCCGTTATCGGCTGGATGATCCCGATACTCACGATCCCCGCAGCGATCGTCGGGCTCGTTCTCGGCCTCGTTAACACTTTCAAGAAGCAGCCGTCGCGCGGGCTGATCCTGACCTACGCGGCCGTCGAGGGTGTCTTCGTTGGTGGCATCTCGCAGATCTTCGAGGTCATCTACCCGGGCATCGTCGTGCAGGCCACCCTGGCAACCCTCGTTGTCATCGGCGTGACCCTCGCGCTGTTCGCAAGCGGCAAGATTCGCGCATCGGCTCGTGCGACAAAGGTCTTCCTCATCGCAATGATCGGTTACGGCGTCTTCTCGCTGCTCAACCTCGTGCTGATGTGGACGGGCGTCAACGACTCTGCATTCGGACTCCGCAGCGAACCGAGCTTCATCTTCGGCATTCCGTGGGGCATCATCATCGGAATCTTCGTCGTGATCCTCGCCGCGTACTCGCTTGTGCTCGACTTCGACTCGATCAAGACCGGCGTCGAGCGAGGCGCCCCGCGCATCTTCGCCTGGCAGGCAGCGTTCGGCATTATGGTCACCGTCGTCTGGCTCTACCTCGAGATTCTGCGCATCATTGGTATCGCGCGCGAGTAGTAATGCTTTCTAGAAAGGGCCGTCCTTCGGGGCGGCCCTTTTTGTTTTCGAACCGCACGCGAGGGCGATGCTGTGCCCTCTGTCGACGCGCCGACTAAGGCGCGAGCCCAGCCGGCGCGTCGACAGTTTCTCCTCGGTTAGTGCTCGGCGCGCGACGCGTTGAGCGCCGCAACAAGCGCCACCCGATCGACCGGCAGGCGACTCAGGTCGTCGTCGAACCACTTCAGCCAGACCGCGACAACGTCCGCGAAGACGACCTTGCGCACTGCAAGAATCGCGGCGAGATCCCGTGCCTCGGGCTCATACTCGTCGTCGGGCGCGAGTTCTCCCGCGGCCTCGAAGATTCCCGACAGGTCGAACTCTTTGAGTACAGCCGCAACTCGCTCAACCAAAACTTCTTGCATGATGGGTGTCCTTTCACATCGACCGCGCGCAAGTTTTCGCGCGAGAACGAGCCGGCGAACCGGCGTGGTTCAAGGAGCTCACCCAGGAGGTTTCGATACGGCCGCGGGCGGCCTACTCAACCAGCGACAACTCAGGTCGAGCTGACCCCTACTCCCACTCGATCGTTCCCGGCGGCTTCGACGTGACGTCGAGCACAACGCGGTTCACTCCGGGCACCTCGTTGGTTATCCGGTTCGAGATGCGCGCGAGCACGTCGTACGGCAGTCGCGTCCAGTCGGCGGTCATTGCATCTTCCGACGAGACGGGGCGCAGAACGATCGGGTGACCGTAGGTGCGGCCGTCGCCCTGCACGCCGACCGAGCGCACGTCGGCGAGAAGCACTACCGGGCACTGCCAGATCTCGTTGTCGAGTCCGGCGGCAGTCAGTTCGGCGCGGGCAATCGCGTCCGCCTTGCGGAGCAGCTCGAGACGCTCACGGGTAACCTCGCCCACGATGCGGATCCCGAGGCCTGGCCCCGGAAACGGCTGGCGCGAGACGATGACCTCCGGCAGTCCGAGCTCGCGGCCGATGGCGCGCACCTCGTCTTTGAAGAGGGTGCGCAGCGGCTCGACGAGCTTGAACTGCAGGTCTTCTGGCAGCCCGCCCACGTTGTGGTGGCTCTTGATGTTGGCCGTTCCCGTGCCGCCGCCCGACTCTACGACGTCGGGGTAGAGCGTTCCCTGCACGAGGAAGTCGATGGTCGCACCGTCGCCCTGAGCTTCGAGCACAAGCGCCTCGGCAGCGGCCTCGAACGAGCGAATGAACTCGCGTCCGATGATCTTGCGCTTCTGCTCTGGGTCGGTGACTCCGGCGAGTGCGTCGAGAAACTGATCGACGGCGTCAACCGTGATCAAACGAACACCGGTGGATGCGACGTAGTCCTCTTCGACCTGGCGACGCTCATCCTGGCGCAGAAGTCCGTGGTCGACGAAGATCGCTGTGAGCTGGTCGCCGACTGCCTTGTGCACGATCGCAGCCGCGACAGCGGAGTCGACGCCGCCCGAAAGACCGACGATGACGCGACCGGTGCCGACCTGCTCCTTGATGCGCGCGACCTGCTCGTCGATGACGTTCGTCGAGTTCCAGTCGGCGGGGATGCCGGCGGCGCGGTGCAGGAAGTTCTCGAGCACGGCCTGGCCGTACTCCGAGTGCTTGACCTCGGGGTGCCACTGCACGCCGTACATACGCTTCTCGTCGCTCGCGAAGGCGGCAACAGGTGTCGAGGCGCTCGACGCGAGAACCGTGAAGCCCTCGGGAGCCTTCGAGACGGAGTCGCCGTGGCTCATCCACGTGGTCTGGGCCGAGGGCTGGTCACCGAGCAGGGTCGATGCCCCGGGTGCCAGCGTGACATCCGTCGCCCCGTATTCACGGAGTCCGGTGTTGGCCACCTCTCCGCCGAGCTGCTGCGCCATCACCTGGAAGCCGTAGCAAATGCCGAGCGTGGGGATGCCGAGTTCGAGAATGCCCGGGTCGAGGGTCGGCGAGCCGGCGTCGTAGACGCTCGACGGTCCGCCAGAAAGCACGATGCCCACGGGATTCTTCGCCGCGACCTCTGCAGCTGTGATCGTGTGCGGCACGATCTCTGAGTAGACGCTCGCCTCACGTACGCGGCGCGCGATCAGCTGCGCGTACTGCGCGCCGAAGTCGACGACGAGTACGGGCTGCTGGGATGTCTCGTTGGTCATACTGTGGCCTCCGCGGTCCTGGGGGTCTCGAGTTGGGCGAGCTGCTGCTCCACCTGCTTGTGCACGCGGTGCTCGATGAAGAATGAAGAAAGAGGAATGACGCCGCCGAGGGCGACGAAGAGGAAGCGCGTGAACGGCCAGCGCGCGAGGCTCCACAGACGGAAGTCGCTGTACAGGTAAAGCACGTAGAACCAGCCGTGAACGATGAGGATCACCGTCGAGATGTTGACGCCCGTAATGAGGTCTTTCGGCGTGAGCGCGAGAAAGCCTGCCGGGCCGGCGAGCTCGATGTCGACGCCGAGCCCGTAGCGCAGAACCATCATGAGGCAGAGGAGAAGAAGGAACGATCCGGTGATGATCGAGGTGACCTTGTAGAGCTTGAGAGCGCTGCGAATGCGGGGAGCGTCAGAACGCCGGGGAGTTGCGGGCATACAGCTAGTTTAGTTCGCCCTCTTCGTCTTCCTGCTGCCGCTCCCACTCGTCTTTGACGAGGCGGAACCACAGGAAGACAGCGAAGATCGCAAAGACCGCCCACTCGATCGAGTAGAAGATGTTGAGCCAGTTGAGCGTGATCTCGCTCGACGGCTTCGGGGAGTCGATCGTCTCGAGCCCTGCCGGCGCATCATCGACAATCACGTAACCGCCGTAGACGGTGTCGGGGTTCTCCCGCCACTGGTTGATAAGCGCGCCAACGCTGACCGATTTCTGCTCGCCGTTCTCGAAGTCGTCTTCGTTCGGCGGCTCTGTCGCGAGGTAGCGTCCGGTGAGTTCGGCGTCGACACCATCAAGCTTTTGAATGATGGATGCCGCGGCCTCACGATCGGGAGCCCAACCGAGCGCTACCGCAAGACTCGGAGTCGTCGCATCCACGTCTGTGCCGACAAGAACGTGCGCCACAACCCAGTAGCCGGCCACCCCCCCGTTGAAGCGCTCACCCAGGATGACGTAGTCGCCCTCGACAGCTGTTGCCGGGAACGTGACACGCTGCCCGGCGGCATCAGTCGTGACGGGCGTCTGCGGTTCGGCAACCGTCGACAGCGGCACGGCGGCTTCTGTCGCGCGGTCGATTGTCTCGCCACCCTCGACGGCACGCCCGAGCTGCCACTGCCCAAGGGCAGCGAACGCCGCGGCTACCGCGAGGCAGACGAAGAGCACACCGATCCAGCGCGGCTGGCGCGCGATTTGCCACATGTTGTTTAGTACTCCGGATCGCGTTTGCGTTCGACGTGCGTTTCGTCAGACTGCTGCATGGCCTGCTCGATAAGCGGGTCGATCTCACGCACGGGTTCTGGTTCTTTGTCTTCGAAGAGGTCGTCGTCGGTGGCCGTCGAGCGTCCGGCGAGCGCGGCCTCGACGAGAGCGATGTTCTCGTCGGCCTCGCGGTTCGGCTTCGGCGCGACCTTCTTCTTCGCGAAGATGACGCCGGCGATCTTCTCCGAATTGACGGCGATGATCGGGCCGATGATCGCCATGCAGAGCACATAGAGACCGGCGAACGGCGTGAGTCGCGAGTCGAGGCCCGCGCCGACCGCAAGGGTCGCGAGAATGAGCGCGAACTCGCCCCTGTTCTGAAGCATCGCACTGACATTGAGCCCCTCGGCCTTTGTCAGCTTGTTCTGCCACGCGATGAGCTGCCCGCCACCGGTGTTGATGATGAGCGTCATCACAACCGCGACGGCAACCGGAACCAGCACCTCGCCGAACGTCGACACGTCGAGCGCGAGACCGAAGTTCAAGAAGAAGAACGCGCCGAAGACGTCACGCAGCGGCAGCGCGAACTGCTCGATACGGCCGCGGAACCGGGTGGCGCCGAGCACAAGCCCGATCAGGAAGGCCCCGATAGCGTCGGAGACTCCGAGCAGCTCGCCGATGCCGCCGAAAGCGACGGCGAGGCCGAAGAACAGAATCGTAAAGAGCTCGTCGTCTTTGGTCTGAACGAGTTTCGAGACGAACTTTCCGCCCCACCTCGCGACAACGAACATCACGATGAGGAACGTGAATGAGATCGCCAACTGCATAACGATGGCCCAGACATCCGTCGAACCGCTCAAAATGACGCCGACGATCGCGAGATAAATCGCGATAAATACGTCTTCGAGAACCATGATGCCCAGGATCGTGGGTGTCTCGCGGTTCGTCAGGCGGCGAAGCTCGATGATGAGCTTCGTAATAATTGCGCTGGATGACGCGGCAGTCATGCCCGCGATAATCAGCGCTTCTCGGGTGCCCCAGCCGATCCAGATGCCGAGGGCGAAACCCGCGCCCATGTTGATGGCGAGGCGCGTTCCGCCCGAGACAAGCAGCGATCCGGCATTGCCGTAGAACTCGTCCTGATCAAACTCGAGGCCGAGGCTGAAGAGCAGAAGGATGAGTCCGAAGACGGCGATGAGTTCGACGTCTGCCGACTCGAAGCTCAGCGGGAAGAAGTGGGTATTCGGGCTCGCGATGAGGCCGACGAGCATGTAGATCGGGATCGCGGGAAGGCCGATGAGCTTGCCGACCCGGCCAAGGATATAGGCGATAACGAACAGGACGCCCAGTGTCAGGAGTTCTTCGCCGAGGTGCACGCTAGCCCCCGGGCGGGGCGTCGACGGACGTCTTGGACTTCATCTCACCGGTGCGATAGAAGGCAAAAGCCTTTGCCACCTTCTCTGGCGAGCCGGCGACAACAAGCGTGTCACCGGGAAAAACTTTGAAGTCATCTGCGGGCGCCGGGTTGGCGGACTCCCCGCGCACAACCGCGACAACCGTGAGCCCGACAACGCCGCGGCTCGCGAGGTTGCCAAGCTCCTGGCCAGCGATGTGGTCTTCGTAGTCGACGGTGAACCAGTCGATGCTGAGCCCAGGAATCGCGTCGAGTTTGCTCAACGATTCTGTGATGCGGGTGCCACCGAGAAGCTCGGCAAGAGTGTGGGCCTCGTCTTCGTCGAGACGCAGGCTGACCTTGCTCGAGTCGGAACCGTCTTCGGAGTCTGCAAACGATATGAGGTCGCTGTGGCCGGAGCGGTGGGTGATAACGCCCACTTTGCCGCCGTCGTCGGTGACGAAGGTGTGCAGCACACCGACTCCGGGAAGCTTGACTCTGCGTACGTCGACCATGTGTTCAGTCTACCGAGCGCCCTCGAGCTGCGCCGCCCGGTTCGCCCGGGGCGGGGCGCACCGACCTACGCCGACGTCACGATGTCGGGCGCCTCGAGGCGTACCCGGTCGGCCGACTCGTCGTCGGGCTGCTCCTGGCTCTCGATCTCGGCGGCGACACGTTTGAGGTAGTGATTGACCTCGCGGTCGATGCGGGCGGCGTCCCAGCCGAGGGCCTCACCCATGAGTGCGGCCGCGACGGGTGCTGCGGAAACACCGCGGTCCCACGCCTCGATCGAGATGCGGGTGCGACGGGCGAGAACGTCTTCGAGGTGCAGGGCGCCCTCGTGCGTCGCCGCATAGACGATCTCGGCACCGATGTAATCGTCGGCTCCGGGCAGCGGCTCGAGCAGTGACGGGCGTTCGCGAATCAGGTCGAGCAGTTCGTCGGTCATCACGCCGTAGCGGTTGAGCAGGTGCTCGATGCGCACCTTGTGCACGCCGAAGGCGCGGGCGATCTTCGAGCGCTTGTTCCACGCGGCGTGGTAGCCCTCGGCGCCGAGCAGCGCGATGTCGTCGGTGGCCGACGCGGGAACCTTGCCGTCGAGAGCAGCGACGGCTTCGTCGATCGCGTCTTTCGCCATGATGCGGTACGTCGTCCACTTTCCGCCGGCGACAACAACGAGTCCGGGCACGGTGTGGGCAACGATGTGCTCGCGGCTGAGCTTCGACGTCTCGTCGGACTCACCGGAGAGCAGCGGACGCAGCCCCGCGTACACACCCTCGACGTCGTCGCGCGTGAGCGGAACGGCGAGCACCTTGTTGACGTGCGCGAGGATGTAGTCGATGTCTGCGGCTGTCGCCGCGGGGTGGGCCTTGTCGAGGTTCCAGTCGGTGTCGGTTGTGCCGATGAGCCAGTGGCGACCCCACGGAATCACAAACAGCACGCTCTTCTCGGTGCGCAGCAGCAGACCGAGCTTCGACTGAAAACGGTCGCGCGGCACAACGAGGTGCACACCCTTCGACGCGCGAACCTTGAATTGCCCGCGTTCTCCGACCATGGCCTGGGTGTCGTCGGTCCAGACACCCGTCGCATTGACGACCTGGCGCGCGCGAATCTCGAACCGCTCGCCCGTCTCGAGGTCGTGCGCCTTGACACCCACAACTCGCTGGCCGACCTTGATAAAGCCTTCAACGCGAACTCTGGATGCAACGTGCGCGCCGTAAAACGACGAGGTACGGGCGAGTGCCGCAACGTAGCGAGCGTCGTCAACCTGTGCGTCGTAGTAGGTGAGTCCGCCGACGAAGGCGTCGTTCGCGAGACTCGGAGCCGCCCGCAACAACTGGCGCTTTGAGAGGTGCCGGTGGTGCGGAACACCGGGCGGGCGCCCACCCGTGTACGAGAAGAGGTCGTACAGCAGCATGCCGGCGCCGATGTAGACGCGCTCGATGATCGGCTTCGTCAGCGGGTAGAGAAACTTGACCGGCTTGACGAGGTGTGGCGCGATGCGCTGCAGCAGCAGACCGCGCTCGATGAGCGCCTCGCGCACGAGGCGAAAGTCGAGCTGCTCGAGGTAGCGAATGCCGCCGTGCACAAGCTTCGATGATCGGCTCGAGGTTCCCGAAGCCCAGTCGCGAGCCTCGACCATTCCGACCGAGAGGCCGCGGGTCACTGCGTCGAGCGCCGAGCCCGTTCCGACGATGCCACCGCCGACTACAAGAATGTCGAGCTCTTTTGTGCGGAGTGCGTCGATCGCGGCAGAGCGCTCCTCCGGCCCGAGCTTTGACGAGCGGGTGACTGACTTGAGCTTGGCCACGGTTGCCTTTCGAATCAGCTGCGGTTGTACGGTGCGACGACGACCTCGACGCGCTGGAATTCCTTGAGGTCGGAGTAGCCGGTCGTCGCCATCGATCGACGCAGCGCGCCGATGAGGTTGACCTGGCCATCGGCGAAGGTCGACGGTCCGAAGAGAATCTCTTCGAGCGGGGCGAGTGTTCCGACCTCGACGCGGTTGCCGCGCGGAAGCTCGGAGTGGTGCGCCTCGGTGCCCCAGTGGTATCCGCCGCCGGGGGCGTCGGTCGCGCGAGCCAGAGTGGAGCCGAGCATCACGGCGTCGGCGCCCATCGAGATCGCCTTGACGATGTCACCGCTCGTTCCGAGACCGCCGTCTGCGATCACGTGTACGTAGCGGCCACCCGACTCATCCATGTAGTCACGACGTGCGCCCGCGACATCCGCCACCGCAGTTGCCATCGGCGCGTGAATGCCGAGCGACGCGCGGGTTGTCGACGCAGCGCCGCCGCCGAAGCCGACGAGAACGCCCGCGGCGCCCGTGCGCATGAGGTGCAGGGCCGCGGTGTACGTCGCTGCGCCACCGACGATGACGGGAACGTCGAGCTCGTAGATGAACTCCTTGAGGTTGAGCGGCGTCGTCTCTTTCGAGACGTGCTCGGCGCTCACGGTTGTGCCCCGGATGACAAAGAGGTCAACACCGGCGTCGACGACCGTCTTGTAGAGCTCCTGTGTGCGCTGCGGGCTCAGGGCACCGGCGACGGGAACTCCTGCCGCGCGAATCTCGGCGAGCCGATCGGCGACGAGCGACGGCTTGATCGGCTCGGAGTAGATCTGCTGCATACGCTTCGTCGCGTCGGCGGGTGCGAGGGTGCGGATCTCCTCGAGCAGGGGCTCGGGGTTCTCGTAGCGAGTCCAGAGACCTTCGAGGTCGAGAACGCCGAGTCCGCCGAGCTTGCCGATGGTGATCGCCGTCGCGGGGCTCACGACGGAGTCCATCGGGGCTGCCAGCACGGGGATGTCGAAGGTGTAGGCGTCGATCGTCCAGCTCACCGACACATCACGCGGGTCGCGCGTGCGGCGGCTCGGCACAATTGCAATGTCGTCAAAAGCGTAGGCACGGCGAGCGCGCTTGGCGCGGCCGATTTCGATATCACTCACCCGCCAAGCCTACCGGGGTACAGCGCTTCTCCCTTGGATGCTGCAAGCTGGCTGATATGCGCGTACATGCCGAGCCCCTCGATCTTCTGCGCGAGCGCACGAGCGAGAAGTGGACGACCTACCCGCCCGAAGTGCTTCCGCTCTTCGTCGCCGAGATGGACTACCCGCTCGCGCCGGTCGTCGCCCAGGCGATGATCGACCGCATTCTCGCCTCCGACACCGGGTATGTCGGCTCGGCGCTGCCCGTCGGCGAGGCGTTCGCGGGGTTCGCGCTCAGAAGATGGGGCTGGGATGTCGCGCCCGCGACCGTTCACACAACGACCGACGTGAGCGTGGCAATTGTCGAAACACTGCGGCAGGCGATTGCTCCCGGTGACGGCGTCGTCATCTGCTCCCCCGTGTATCCGCCGTTCTTCGAGCTTCCGGTCGAGGCGGGCGGGGTTGTCGTCGACGTGCCGCTGCGCGACGGCGCTCTCGATCTCGACGCTCTCGAGGTCGCGTTCGCGGCAGGCGCCCGCGCGTTTCTAATCTGCAACCCGCACAATCCCCTCGGTCGCGTGCACGGGCACGCGACGCTGGCACGGGTTGCCGACCTCGCCCTGCAGTACGGGGTCACCGTTGTGAGCGACGAGATCCACGCGCCGCTCGTGCACTCGACCGCGACATTCACGCCGTACCTGTCGGTGTCGGACGCCGCCCGGGCAACGGGCATCTGCGTGACGAGCGCGAGCAAAGCCTTCAACCTCGCGGGCGTGAAGTGCGCGGTTATGGTCGCGCACGGCGGCCGACCGCTTGAACTGCTCGAGACGATGAGCGATGAGGTGCTGTGGCGCACGAGCATTCTCGGCCTGCACGCGAGCGTTGCCGCGTTCACGCACGGTGACGAATGGCTCGACGACACGATCGCGGCGATCGAGCACAGCAGCGACCTGCTCGCGACGCTGATCGCCGAGAGGCTCCCGGGCGTGAGCTATCACCTGCCGGAAGCGAGCTACCTCGGCTGGCTCGAGTTCCCCGCCGAGTGGGGAACTGACCCCGCGGCACTCGCGCTGTCGCGTGGCGTTGCCCTCGCGAGCGGCGTGGATTTTGGCGCGCCAGGTTTCGCCCGCCTGAACTTCGCCTGTGCACCTGATGTACTCACTGAGGCAATCACACGTTTGGCACCTACTCTCGGGGCATGAGCGATTCCGTATTTCTCTTCTCGTTTGACGTGACCGAAGCCGACGCAGCCGCCGAGGGCAAGCGCCTCGCCGACTGGCTTGTGCGCACCGGGTGGGCGACGCCGCTGATGAAACCCGGCCCGCGCGCCCTCGACACCGGAGCGGTTTACGAGGGGCGGGGCGGTGAGCTTACAGTTCACGGCGAGCCAAAGCTCAACATGCAGGCGGTGGACATGGAGGGGCCGACCTGCCCGTACTGCGGCACCCAGAAAGACCTCGACTGGTGGTTCGAGGAATACGACGATGACGACCCGCACCCGGTCTTACAGTGCGAGGGCTGCGGCAAAGACGTCGCTTATCGCGATTGGGTCGGCACGGCGCATCCCATCGCTTCGAATCTCACGCTCGAGCTCGACGATTGGGACATTCAGAGCGACTCTCCCGAGGCGCCACCCCTCCTCGCGGAAATCCGCGAGGAGATGGGCGGCAAGTGGGTCTTTATGTGGTCCCACACCTAATCGGCCCGCCCCATACAGACGCTTACCGCGAGTAGTTCGGCGCCGCGACTGTCATCTGAATGTCGTGCGGGTGGCTCTCTTTGAGCCCCGCGGCGGTGATGCGCACGAACTTGCCCTTGTTCTTGAGCTCGGTGATCGTGCGAGCACCGGTGTAGAACATCGACTGGCGAAGTCCGCCGAGCAGCTGGTACGCGACGGCGCTGAGCGGTCCGCGGTACGGAACCTGCCCCTCGATGCCCTCGGCGATGAGCTGCTCATCTGACGGAACGTCGGCCTGGAAGTAGCGGTCACGCGAGTAGCTCGTCTTCTTGCCACGGGTCTGGAGTGCGCCGAGCGAACCCATTCCGCGGTAGTTCTTGAACTGCTTGCCGTTGACGAACACGAGGTCTCCGGGGCTTTCGTCGCAACCGGCGAGAAGCGAACCGAGCATAACGGTGTCGGCGCCGGCAACGAGCGCCTTGGCGATGTCACCGGAGTACTGGAGTCCGCCGTCGGCGATAACCGGCACACCGACCTCGCGCGCAGCGAGCGAGGCCTCGTAGACAGCCGTGACCTGCGGAACGCCAACACCCGCGACAACGCGAGTCGTGCAGATCGAGCCCGGCCCAACGCCGACCTTGATCGCGTCGGCGCCCGCGTCGATGAGTGCCTGAGCGCCCGAACGAGTCGCGACGTTGCCGCCGATGACATCGACGTGCGCGAAGGACGCGTCGCTCTTCATGCGGCTGATCATGTCGAGAACTCCGGCGGAGTCGCCGTTGGCCGTGTCGACGACGATGACGTCGACGCCGGCCTCGTTGAGGGCGACGGCGCGATCCCACGCGTCACCGAAGAAGCCGATTGCCGCTGCAACACGCAGGCGGCCCTCGTCATCCTTTGTCGCGTTCGGGTACTTCTCGCTCTTGTCAAAGTCTTTGACGGTGATGAGGCCACGCAGAATGCCGTCGTTGTCGACGAGCGGCAGCTTTTCGATCTTGTGCTGCGCAAAAAGGGCAATCGCGACATCCGAACCGACTCCAACAGGAGCGGTGATGAGACCCTGCGTTGTCATAACGTCGCGCACGAGAGTCGTGTGCTTTTCGAAGTCGGAGACGAAACGCATGTCGCGGTTCGTGATGATTCCGACGAGGCGACCGTCGGCCTCGACGACTGGAAGGCCCGAGACGCGGAACTGGCCACACAGTGCGTCAACCTCAGCGACAGTTGCGTCGGGGGTCGTCGTCACGGGGTTGGTGATCATTCCCGACTCGCTGCGCTTGACCTTGTCAACGTGCGCGGCTTGGTCTTCGATCGAGAGGTTGCGGTGAAGAACACCGATTCCACCGTTGCGGGCCATGGCGATTGCCATGCGCGATTCGGTGACGGTATCCATTGCCGCAGACAACAGGGGGGATGCGACGGTGATGCGTCGCGTAAGCCGGGTCGCGGTGTCGGCTTCGCTCGGGATGACGTCGGTGTGCCCGGGCAGGAGCATAACGTCGTCGTACGTGAGTCCGATAAATCCGAACGGGTCGGGCTGGTCCATGAATCCCCTTGGGTGCGAAGCGGCGTTGATTGTCAAAAATGCCCCGGATGCGACGGTGATCCCGGTACCCAATATTAACCCGTTATGTGCTCTGGTATTCCGCGAGCATAATAAGCGGAACCGGATTTGTGGTCGCGTGGAAACACGGAGGCAACAAAACACTTGTATCGTCAACGTCGACGTTGCGCCAGAACCCGCGAGATAGCAGATCTCGGCTGGTACCGTCTTGGAGGTTTCGTGGAAGTCGCTCGAAAGACACGCCAGCGCAGGTCACGCCTGTTGCTGTCCCTAATTGCGGCAGCAGTAGCTCTCACCGCGTTCGGATCGGTGGGCGCAGCATCTGCTGACGAAATCGGCACGGACGAGTACGACTACTACTTTGCCGGCAACGTCAAATATGACGGGGATCCCCTTGAGGATGTGCTGATCAAGGTGTCCGGTGGCGGTTACAACGCCGAAGTAGTAACCGACGCGGAAGGCAAGTGGAAGATCGGCGTACCTGAGAAGGAAAAATACGACGTCACTCTCGATGAGACCACTCTTCCGAAGGGCGTCATCGTCGTTGAAGGACAGGCAACGCGCGAGGCCGAATTCGGCCTCACCAACAGCGCGGCAGTCAACTTCTTCCTCGGTGAAGGTGTTCGCGTCACGGTCAGCGTGTTCGATCAGTTTGTTGAGCGCTTCTTCAACGGCATCAACTTCGGTCTGATGCTCGCGCTCGCGGCGATCGGTGCTTCGCTCGTCTTCGGTACAACCGGGCTGTCGAACTTTGCGCACGCTGAGATGGTGACGTTCGGGGCCATCATGGCCCTCGTGTTCAGCGTCTTCATTCAGCTGCCGCTGTACGTCGCTATTCCGATCGCGCTGATATTGAGTGCGGGATTCGGTTGGGCGCTCGACGCGGCACTGTGGAGACCGCTGCGCCGAAAAGGCGTCGGAATTGTGCAGCTTATGATCGTGAGCATCGGCCTCTCGCTCGCGCTGCGCTACATCTTCCAGTACTTCATTGGTGGTGGCACTTACCAGCTGCCCGGTTCGTCTGCAGACAACCTCACGCTCTTCGGCTCGGTCAAGCTCACCGCTACCGACCTCGTGAGCATGGCCGTCAGTGTTCTCGTGCTGCTCGCCGTCGCGTTCTGGCTGCTGCGTACGCGCATCGGTAAGGCAACGCGAGCCATCTCAGACAACGCGTCGCTCGCTTCGGCCAGCGGTATCGATGTCGACCGCGTCATCCGAATCGTCTGGATTCTGGGAGCGGCCCTCGCGGGTCTCTCGGGAATCCTGTGGGCCTACTTCCGCCCCGGCATCAAGTGGGATATGGGTGCGAGCATCCTTCTCCTCATCTTCGCCGCGATCACACTCGGTGGACTCGGAACAGCCTTCGGTGCCCTCATCGGCTCGATCGTTGTCGGACTCCTGGTCGAGGTATCCACACTCTGGATTCCCTCCGACCTCAAATACGTGGGAGCGCTCGTCGTTCTCATCCTCGTGTTGCTGGTGCGTCCTCAGGGCATCCTGGGCCGCCGCGAGAGAATAGGTTAGGCACAGCATGGACTGGGGAACAATCCTCTCTAATACGGCCGCGTGGCTCATCAGCCCCGAGACCATCGCCTACGCACTCGCTGCGCTCGGCCTCGCCATTCACTTCGGTTACACAGGCCTCCTGAACTTCGGTCAGGCCGGCTTTATGGCAATCGGCGCGTACGGTTATGCGATCTCGATCCTGAGCTTCGACCTCCCCTGGTGGGTCGGAATCATCGTCGGAATTCTCGGCTCGGTTGTCTTCGCGTTCCTGCTGGGTATTCCGACGCTGCGACTTCGCGCCGACTACCTCGCCATCGTGACAATCGCGGCTGCCGAAATCGTTCGACTGCTCTTCACAACGCAGGCTTTCGACGAGTACACCAACTCGGCTGACGGACTCGGCAACTACCACGCGGGCTTCCGCGCGGCCAACCCGTTTACGTTCGAGGGCAGCGTTGGCTTCGGCCCGTGGGTCTACAACGCCAACCAGTGGTGGGTGCGCATCTTCGGCATCCTGCTCGTGGTTATCGCGGCGCTCATCGTCTGGGCCCTGATGCGCAGCCCCTGGGGCCGCGTTATCAAGGGAATCCGTGAGGATGAAGACGCGGTTCGCGCCCTCGGCAAGAACGTCTTCGCCTACAAGATGCAGTCGCTCATCATCGGTGGCATCTTCGGTGCCCTCGGCGGGGTCGTGATGGCGCTGCCCTCCGCGGTGGTGCCCAGCGTCTACGTGACGAGTCTTACGTTCTTCCTCTACACAATCCTCCTGCTGGGTGGAGCCGCGACGGTCTTTGGACCAATAGTCGGCTCGATCATCTTCTGGGTGATTATGGCGTTCCTCTCGAACGTTCTCCCCGCTCTCGTTCAGGTCGGCGCGCTGCCCTTTATGACGACGATTCAGGCGGGTGTGCTGCGGTACATCCTTGTCGGTGTGGCTCTTATGCTCATCGTGATCTTCAGGCCCCAGGGCATCTTCGGAAACAAGAAGGAGCTGACCTTTGTCAAGTAACACGCTCCCCTCGACCGGCAAGCCGGTCAAGACAACGGGACTACACACCGGCGACATCGTTCCCGGTGTCGCCAAGGTCGACCCGATCATCGTGGCCAACAACATCACCCGCACTTTCGGTGGTTTGAAGGCCGTTGATGTCGAGCACCTCGAGATTCCGCGTAACGCCATCACGGCGCTCATTGGGCCGAACGGTGCTGGCAAGACCACGCTGTTCAACCTGCTGACCGGATTCGACAAGCCGAACACCGGCGACTGGAGCCTCTACACGGTTCCGAAGTCGCTCAGTGTGACGAACGCTCCCCCGGCAGAACTCGGCCGACGCTTTCTCGCAAAGCTCGTCGACGTTGTTCTCGGATCGATCGTCGGCGGTATCGTCGCTGCGATCATCGCGGCCTCGTTCACTGCCAACACGATCGGCGTTGCCATCTTCTTCACCGTTCTCGGTGTTGCAGCTGTTCTCGCCTTCGCGGCCTACCAGGTAAGCCTCACGGCAACGCAGGGTCAGACGATCGGAAAGCGCGCGCTCGGACTGCGGGTGCTCTCGGTAACGACGACTCCGGGCTCCGTTATCGGCTGGCCCCGCGCCATCCTTCGTTATCTCGTCTTTGAAGTTCTGGGCGTCACGGTTCTCACCTTCGTGATCCTGAGCCTCTCGGCTCTCTGGGATAAGTCGGGCAAGCGTCGCGGCTGGCAGGACCTCGTTGCAGGCTCGCAGGTCTTCGCACTCTCTGACCTCGAGCTCGTTGAGGTCGCCGAGGAGCGCGAGGCTACCTCGATCTCGGGTGTTCCCGCGTTCAAGGTGTCGCGCAAGGGCATGGTTCGCACGTTCCAGCTCACGAAGGCGCTCGGCCTGCTCACGGTCACCGAGAACATGAAACTCGGCGCAACCGCGCAGCTGGGCGAGAACCTGTTCGAGAGCATGTTCCCGTTCCTCTGGGACGCACAGGACCGCGCGATCGAGACAAGGGCGCACGAGCTGCTCAAGAAGTTCAAGCTCGACGCCAAGGCCGATGACTACGCTGCCTCGCTCTCAGGCGGACAGCGCAAGCTGCTCGAGATGGCACGCGCTCTGATGAGCGAGCCGGCTCTTGTCATGCTCGATGAGCCGATGGCAGGCGTCAACCCGGCGCTCACCCAGTCGCTTCTCGACCACATCCTCGACCTCAAGACCCAGGGAATGACCGTGCTCTTCGTTGAGCACGACATGGCAATGGTCAGCCACATCGCCGACTGGGTTGTTGTTATGGCCGAGGGACGCGTTGTTGCAGAGGGACCGCCGGACATCGTTATGAAAGACCCCGCGGTCATCGACGCGTACCTCGGTGCGCACATCGACACCGACCTCGGAGTCGTCACGGGTCGCTACATCGACCCGAACGCAGCGGCACCCGCCATCACGGCAGACGAAATCATTTCGGCTGGCGAGGCAGAGGCCGACGCAGTCGAACCCGCGCCGAAGCCCGCGAAGCGCGCAGCCAAGAAAGAGGCCGACAAGTGAGCCCCACCACAACACCCCTCGTCGTTGAGGTGAAGAACCTCACGGCCGGCTACCTGCCCGGGATCAACATCCTCAACGGTGCGTCGCTGACCGCCGCTAAGGGCGAGCTCATCGGCATCATCGGCCCGAACGGTGCCGGAAAGTCGACGCTGCTCAAGGCAATCTTCGGCCAGGTAAAGGTTCGTGACGGAAGCATCCTGCTCAACGGTGACGACATCACTGGGCTCGCTGCCAACAAGCTCGTCGCAAAGGGCGTCGGGTTCGTGCCGCAGAACAACAACGTGTTTCCGTCGTTGTCGATCGAAGAGAACCTGCAGATGGGGCTCTACCAGAACCCGAAGATCTACGAAGAGCGCCTCGAGTTCGTTACGGGCATCTTCGCGGAGCTCGGCAAGCGACTCAAGCAGCGCGCCGGGTCGCTTTCGGGTGGTGAGCGACAGATGGTCGCCATGTCTCGCGCACTCATGATGGACCCGCAGGTTCTCCTGCTCGACGAACCCTCCGCGGGCCTGTCGCCGGTTCGCCAGGACGAAGCGTTCATCCGCGTCTCTGACATCAACAAGGCCGGCGTTACAACGATCATGGTCGAGCAGAACGCACGTCGCTGCCTGCAGATCTGTGACCGCGGCTACGTTCTTGACCAGGGTAAAGACGCCTACACCGGCGCCGGACGCGACCTCATGAACGACCCCGCCGTCATCTCGCTGTACCTCGGTACGCTCGGCGAAGACGCAGCCTAACCCGCTTAAACCACGAACGGCCCCGAGGTTATCCTCGGGGCCGTTTTTGTGTGTCTGTGCCCGCGTGCGCGACTCAAGCAGCGGGGTGGATGTCGCGGCTAGCCGTTGCGCGAGTGCGCGTCGCCGCGCTCGAGCGAGGCCTGCAGCTCGTCGTGAACGTGCGCGAACGACGATGCGCGCTCGGCGAGCGGCTGGTCTTCGATGAGGCGAAGGCGCGACAGGAGTTCGTCATTGCCTATAGGAGATGTTCCTATTGGAGAGGTGCCTACTGGAGACGTGCCCGCTGGTGCGTTCTCGAAGTCGCTCATAGGCTCAAGAATATAGCTCAGGCGGCACACGCAGCCCGTAGATCGCCGAACCGGAGCCCCAGATCGCCGCGGCGCCGGCACGCAGCCTATTGATCGCACTGCCCTGCTTCTCGACAACGAGAGTCTCTGCGGTGCGAACGACAATGCAGTCGCCAACGGTCGTGACGACACTGTCGCCCCGTGCGCTCTCCACTGTCGCGGGATACGGCTCGAGCAACTGCCGCAGGTCGTCGAAGATGTATGTCGGGCGCTGGTCGACGACAGCGGCGAGCACCTGCTTGGCCTGGTCGATACCGGTGAGCACAAGGGCGGAGTCGATGCCAGCACGGTTCGCGCCAAGAATGTCGGTGTCGAGACGATCGCCAATAACAAGCGCGCGCTTCGAGGCGAACCGCTCGCGCGCAACGTCGAACATCGGCACCTCGGGCTTGCCCGCAACAATCGGAAGACGCCCGATCGCCGTGTGCACCGCCGAGACAAGCGTGCCATTGCCGGGGGCGATGCCCCGAGCAACCGGAATAGTCCAGTCGGTGTTTGTCGCAACCCACGGCACCTCGGGCTCACCCTCGACCTCGTGCAGCGCGAACGCGGCCTCGGCGAGGTGAACCCAGCCGACGTCGGGAGCAAAGCCCTGAATGACAGCTGCCGGCTTGTCGAGCGCAGAACGCGTGACGACGTAGCCGCTCTTCTCGAGCTCGTGGGTGATGCCCTCGCCGCCAATCACGAGCACAGTCGAACCATCGGGAATGAGGCCCTTGAGCACACGCATGCCCGCTTGGGGGCTCGTCACGACGTCGTCGGCCGCGACATCCAAACCAAGGCTTGTGAGGTGCTCGGCGACCGAGGCGGCCGTGCGCGACGCGTTGTTGGTGATGTAGCCAACCCGAACGATGGATGTCGCGGAGTTGATGCTCTCGACCGCGTACGGGATCGCGTCGGCGCCCTTATAAACGACGCCGTCAAGGTCGGCCAGAACCAGGTCTACCCCGTCGAGCGGGGTCGGATCGGTGGCGCGCTTTCGGTTGAAGATCACGGGCGTTACCCTTCAGCATTCGCGAGTTAAACAAAAATGGCCACCCATTGCTGGGTGGCCATTTTCTAAGTTAAGTCCGGCGGTGTCCTACTCTCCCACAAGGTCCCCCTTGCAGTACCATCGGCGCAGAGAGTCTTAGCTTCCGGGTTCGGA
>Ga0247805_1000240_pt1 | contig 32638 bp, 27 predicted proteins | sample UWRJL044104R1_FD_180930 | JGI IMG/M metagenome (GOLD analysis project Ga0247805, IMG submission 180930) | Plant litter microbial communities from Arlington Agricultural Research Station in Wisconsin, United States - UWRJ-L044-104R-1 | ecosystem: Environmental > Terrestrial > Plant litter >... | reverse complement strand
GCTTCGGCCGTTTTTCCCGAAAGCAACAGGGCATTGCTATGGTCAAAATAATAAGCATCATTGTCCGGATCAAGCCGGATCAATTGATCCAGTGCTTTAGTAAGCGATTCCATATCGCCCTTACGCTTGTAAAGCTCCGCCAGCATTTTCCAGTACCATACATTCTCAGCATCCAGAATCACAGCACGCTGGATTGCTGTTTCAGCTTCTTTAAGTTTATTCTGCCGATAGTTTAACGTCGCTATTTCATAAAATACAGCAGCGTTGTCTGGATCTAAAGCAATGATCTTGTTGAAGCTCTCGGTTGCTTTGCCATAGTTTTCATTGAGCTTATCCCTCAGACCTTCAAAAAAAAGCGTTTTTATAGCATTACTATCCACCTTGGCTAAAACAGCAGGCTGCTGGGCAACCACCGATAGGCCAGTAAAAAGCAAAGCACTTAAAAAAACTTTTCCAATCATTATGGTTCTATTTACCCGTGTGTCCGTATCCGCCTTCTCCCCTTGCCGTATCGCTTAGCGCATCTACAGCCTGCCAGGAAATGGTTTCATGTTTAGCAATCACCATTTGCGCAATCCGGTCACCATTGTTAATAACAAAATCAGTGTCAGATAAGTTTACCAATAATACTTTCAATTCTCCCCTGTAATCTGCATCAATTGTCCCGGGCGCATTTAAAATGCTAATTCCATGTTTATAAGCCAAACCACTGCGCGGGCGGATTTGCGCCTCATAACCTATAGGCAATTCAATGTACAAGCCTGTAGGCACCAGCAAACGTTGTAAAGGTTTAATGACAATTTCACTTTCTGTAAAAGCCCTCAAATCCATTCCCGCAGCATGTGCGGTTTCGTATTGCGGCAAATCATGTCCGGATTTATTGATGATATTGATCTTCATATCTAGTATTTATCATTTAACGGCCAAGCCGGATGTCTTTATTTTTTAAACAATATGGTCTTCAGCTGATCTTTTTCAAAATAGTAAATCCCCGCGATAAAAACGATCAGCATGGCATTTCCAATATATATATTTCGTTTAAAGCCCCAGAAAGAAAGTATGACCAGCAATACTGAGACCATCAAATAGGCCAATATCCGTTTAAGATCGTATGGTATCGGATAATGTTTCTGACCAAGCACATAAGAAATCACCATCATGACAAAATATGCCAGCATCGAAACCCAGGCCGATCCCATATAACTGTATTTAGGAATCAGTACAAAATTCAATACGATTGTAATTATGGCACCAATGATGGAAATGTATAAACCAAAACGGGTCTGGTCAGATAAACGGTACCAGATTGATAAATTCATATAAATCCCCAGACAAACGTAGCCAAACAATAAATAAGGTACTGCCGGCAGTCCAACCCAGTATTCAGCAACATGTGCTTTGTCCCTGCTGATAAAGTATTTCAGAATTTCGATATTGGCAATCAGCGCAACAAACAATACAGCCAGTGCAATCACAAAATAATGCAATATGATGGCATATGTTTTCTTTGCATTGGCGTTTTTAGCATAGCTGAAAAAGAAGGGTTCCGCACCAAGCCGGAAAGCAGTTACAAAAATACTCATGAAAACTGCTATTTTACATACTGCACCATATATACCGACCTGCTTATCTGCAATATCTTTAGGCAATAGTTCGCTCAGCACAATCTTATCCAGGTTTTCATTGACAATAAAAGATAAGTTTGCCACCAGGATCGGCCAGGAGTAGGAAAACATTTTTGCAAACAGCACTTTATCAAAGCGGAGCTGTAGTTTTAAAAACTCTGGAATTAACATCAAAAGCGTAACCAAACTGGCAATCAGATTAGATACAAAAACATATCCGATCCACTTTTCACGATACCAGGAAACCAACCAACCAGCCATTGGCCAGTCGTGCCTAATGATTGCCGGGATCAGGTAAATAAAAACCAGGTTAAAGCCCACAAAGCTTCCGATATTCAAAAATTTTACCACACTGTATTTAAATGCCCTGTCCTCTGCCCTGAGTTTGGCAAAGGGAATTACGCAGATGGCATCCAGAAATAAGATGCCAATAAACAACTGTACGTAAAGCCGGTAATCTGCAAGCTGTTTAGGATCTGCAGATAAATAAGCTGAAATCGGATTGATAAATACAAAACCCGTAATCAGAAAGAGTGTCGAAATAAAGGCAATACATAAAAAAGAATTATTGTAAACCTCTTGTTTATGATCTTCATGTTTATTCAGATATCTGAAATAAGTACTTTCCATACCAAAAGCCAGAATGGCATTGATCATAGAAGAGTAAGCATACATTTTAGTAAAAATACCATATGTTGCCGAAGCGTAAGCGCGGGTAAAAAGCGGTGTTAAAATAAAATTGAATAACCTGGAAAATACGGTACTGATACCATAAATTGCCGTCTGACCTAAAAATTTTTTTAAAACCGACATCTACCGTTTAATAATTTCAAAATTCTGATAGTTTTTCAGTTCCCCCGGGGTCACTTCTACATGTTCAACCTTGGCACGGTCCGTTCCCTCATTGCACCAGTCTGTAAAAACTTCCAGTAAAGTATCATCGCCTTCAGCCTCGATATATACAGAACCATCCGCCTCGTTCCTGATCATCCCCCTAACCCCCATCTGGTCGGCCACTACTTTTGTTACCGCCCTGAAAGACACCCCCTGCACCTTACCTGAAATCTTGATATCTATATGCTTTATTTCCATGTATCTTTTACCATTTAAATTGTTTATTTAATATTCATTGCGCAAATGCGCTGCTGTTCAGCCAAAAAAGATTGCCAAATATTTTCTAAAATCATCGCCGCAGGCTTAAGCTCCTTTAGCATTGCCGATACCTGCCCAATTTCCAACTCCCCTTCTTCCATATTCCCCTCAAACATCCCAATTTTTGCACGTGCCCTTCCCAACAGCTGACTTAAAGTATCTGCATCAGCGCCGGCTGCCTCAGCCTGCGCAACAGCATCTGCAAACTCGTTTTTCAATAAACGTACAGGAACCAGTTTTTTTAAACTCAGCCGGGTGTCGCCCTCTGCTGCCTTTAAGATGCGTGTTTTAAAGTTGGCATGTGCCGATGATTCTTCGGCAATGGCAAAAGCCGATCCAACCTGTACCCCCTCAGCACCTAGTGCCATTGCAGCAAGCATTGCCCTTCCACTTCCTATTCCCCCAGCTGCAATTACAGGAATTCTTACCACATCTTTAACCATTGGAATCAAGCACATAGTGGTTGTCTCCTCCCGTCCGTTGTGCCCACCAGCCTCAAAACCTTCCGCAACAATAGCGTCGGCACCGCAAGCTTCTGCTTTAAGCGCAAACTTGGTATTGGCCACAACATGAACTACCACAATGCCTTTATCTTTCAGAAAGGAAGTCCAGGCAGCCGGGTTACCCGCTGATGTAAAAACGATTTTCACCCCTTCTTCTACAATGATTTGCATAATTTCTTCCACATTAGGATAGAGAAGCGGCACATTTACGGCAAAAGATTTTGATGTTGTAGCTTTACATTTTTGTATATGCATACGCAAGACATCCGGGTACATAGAACCCGCCCCGATAATGCCCAGCCCGCCTGCATTAGAGACCGCAGCAGCCAGTTTCCAGCCACTGCACCACACCATGCCGGCTTGAATAATTGGATAGCGCACTCCTAAAAGATCAGTAATTCTATTCCTCATAGTTTAAAATAAACGTTTAATCCAATCACCCAATACAATTACACCATCTTTTTCGGTAAAATCGATCAAATTGACACCTGGCCGTTTGCCCTTTTCAAAAGCGCCAAATTGTCCCTCCAGACCTAAAAATTCAGCTCCGTTCCAGGTAGCCCAACGTAAAAGCTCCTCTGTTGGGATTTGGAAATGTGCTTGTAAAGTCTTCATCTCAGCAAAAATGCTCAGTTGACCATTGCTCGCTAAACTATCCGTTCCTAAAGTAATTTTCAACCCTGCATCTTTCAGCAGGTTTACATCCGGCAGTTTATTCTCTATATATAAATTCGCATTGGGACAAAGGCACCAATATAAATTTGGATGATTTGCTTTGGCAAACAAAACATCTGTTAAAGCAGTAAAAGTATTGTGTACCAACAAAGTTTTACGCTCCACAGGTAACCACGGGAGGAAAGTTTGTAGAGAGGTATTTCCTGAAGGCTGAAAAAAACCAATGTCTAATCCAAGAAAGGCATATAAACCTAAAAAGGCACCGCTTTTAGTTTCAAAAAAAGCATTTTCATCTGCTGTTTCCTGATTGTGTATGCTTAGCGGTTCCGTTTCAGCACCTCCATAATGTCTCAGTTCCTCAAATAACTGCTTCGAAACAGAATAAGGCGCATGCGGTACAATCGACGTAGCTAAGGGTTTAAAAGCTTCTTTCAACTCCAATGCGCGCTGCATGGCCTCTCCGGCAGTAGGTGGATTAAAACCCATCACTTCCAAAAAGGTATGGTAATGAATCAGACTGCCCCGTTTCGTCATTTTTGAAACCAGCTGATTGGAAATATCAGCAACTGCCACAATGCCGTTTTCAAACATTTCCTTATCAGCACTCAACATTGCAGCATCGATTTCATATTCATCAGCACTGCGCTGTTTAATCACCGTTTGTACAAATTCAGGTAATCCCGTGTATTTCGGGATGCGACCTTTCATGTGTGACAATTCCAAATGACAATGGGTATTGATTAAACCTGGCACCAGTAGACCTTCATGGTGTTTGATCTGTTCAATTCCAGCGGAATTCGCCTGTTCAGCAGTTAAAACATCCACAATAGTACCTTCAGCATCCATAGCAAGTACACCATTTTGAATTGGAGTTCCGGCAACCGGATAAATGTACGAAGCTGAAATATAAGAAACCATGATGCAAAGAAAAGGAAAATTTCGCTAGTCCAAATGAATATATTTGTATCCATCAAAACGACAAACAAAGTAATGAATCGTATAGACAGACTTTTTGGAATTTTACTATTACTTCAAACGAGAAAGTATACGAATGCCGACCGGATTGCAGATCAATATCAAATCAGCATCCGTACCGTTTACCGCGACATCCGGGCGCTCTGTGAACAAGGTATCCCGATTAGCTTTGAACCAGCCAAAGGCTATTTTATCGTACAGGGCTACTTTTTACCACCCATATCGTTCAACTCGGACGAAGCCAACGCCTTATTGATTATGGAGAAACTGGTGGCAGGTTTTACAGACCAATCGATCACCACCCATTACAACACCGCCTTAAACAAGGTTAAAGCAGTACTTAAACACAATCAAAAGGAAAAACTGGAATTCCTGGACAACAACATCAAATTGCAATTGCCAGAATCTATTAAAAATGAGTTTGAGTATTTATCTGTTTTACAACAGACCATTTCTGCCCAGCATATGATCGAAATTGCCTACAGCAATTACAATCAGGAAAATAGCAATCGACAGGTTGAACCCATTGGCCTGGTATTTTATGCATTTAACTGGCATCTGATTGCCTGGTGCCACCTTCGTCAAGAGTACCGTGATTTCAGGGTATCCAGGATCGTCAAAGTCAGAAACCTCGAAATCCCTTTTAAAAAAACACCACACCTATCTTTAAACGATTACATGAAATCACTTCCTGTAAATTATTAAACCGTTACTCCGACGTTTCCTCCAGCTTACCTTCTTTATTTCTTTTTAATACAACCTTCGGATTCTCCTGTGTCCCTGTAATGCTCAAAGGAATGCCAAAAATACCGAACGGCGGCAAACCCAGTCGTCCGCTCATATTCAGTCGCCCATCAAAACTCACCTGTCCTTCAAACCGTGGCCTGAAACCGGCAATACGCATTTTAAAGCGCTCAATATAAATGATGTTATTGTTGATTTTACTTTTAATATTTACCTCAGACACATCCGGATTGCATAAGCTATCCCGTTTGGTAGCCCTGCTTACCGCATTCATCAATTTAAAACCCATCAGACTCACCTTTTTTACAGAAAGCACGCCTTCTCCTTTCAAAGAAGGATAAACAGGAGCCATATCCTGGTTCAACTTACCCGATAATTTATAGTCAATTCCGACCACACCTTTCACTTTTGAGGCTGAAGTAGCCAATTCTCTAAACATTTTCAGATCGCGATAAGCTTTTGCAATGTCGAACTCCTTTGCCAAGATGTGGTAATCAAAAACACCCGACTTAGCCGAGGTACTTTTGTAATTGCCGGACATACTTACCTGGGCATCTACCAGGTTAAAGGCCATGTCATTTAATGACAAGGTACCGCTGTTCAGTTTCAACTCTCCTTTGGCATTTTTAATTTGCATGCTATTATAGTATACTACACCTGCCTTTGCCTGAACTGAAACATTCAAATTATCAGGAATGATGATGACTCCAGAGGCTGCAGTTTCTTTAGCACTTATTCCTCCGTCATTAAAGGCCATTAGCTCATCTGCAAAAATACGTTTACTGTCCATATTAAACATACCTGTCAACTTTGCCCGATCCGCCAGCAAATAATTAATCACATTACCTAAATAACCATGCATGCTGAAGGCCGACCGACCATAACGTCCTTTAAACTGCTCAAACTTCAGTTTGTCCTGGTTAAAAGAAAAAATTCCATTTTTAATCAGGAATGACTTTGGAAACAGGTCGGAATGGAGCGTCAAATTGTTAACCAGCACCCTACCTCTGTTGTTCAATTTTCCATAATGACCTGCAAGCGCATCACTTTGTAAGCCTTTCAATGAAACATCTGTACTAATCGATCCCTTCAATCCATATCCTTTAACCGCAAACAGTTGGTACATTTTTCCCAGGTCAATTTTCCCTTTCGAACTGATATCATAAGCGATATTATCAAAATTGCGAACATCGGCCTTTAACATAAAAGGTTGTCCGGCCATTTGAAAAGAGATCGGCTTAATGTTCAACTGTGTTCCTTTCAAAGTACCGTCTCTATTCAGCAATCGGCCGTCAATCGTAATCTGTTCCAGCGCCTGGTTAAAATGCGCGGTTTTAATCCAGCCGTTATGCAATAAAATATGGGCTTCAGTAATCGGAAAAAGTTTCTTTGCCCGATGATATCCGCCCTTGCTCTTCAGGTCCAGATCAAGTTTACCTTTCAATTTTAAATCTTTAAGCGGATAAAAATCTTTAATTTCCGCAAAATTAACCATGGCCTTCAACCGAACGTCCAACGGCATGTGCTCGGTAGTCCTGACTTTTGCAAAACCCCGGATATAATTGGAAAGCGCCTGAATGTTCAAGTCACTGATTTCAAACCAGGTTTTTTGATAATCACCATCCCGGTTCTCTCCTTTAATCTTGAAATTAATCTGATCTATTGCTGCTGGCAAAGCCGGATACTTAAAATAGCCCTTACTTAAAGCAGCATTAAGTTTAAACACCGGGATTGTTGCAATCACCGTATCTACTTGTCTCAAACCACTCCGCACTATTTTCTTAGTGTATTTTCCTTCTGCCGTCAGATTCGCCACAAAATGCCCGGCCAGCTGATTCAGTTCAAAAACACTGGCCCATTTCTTCAAATCAATGTCTGCCCTGCTTCTGACATAAACTTCAGGTTCTTTCAATCCCCTAAAGTTAACCACAGCAGCAACGTAATCTTTACCCATATTGAAATACAGACTATCCATATTGATATATAAACTATCCATGTTCAGCGAAGGCAATTTCGTCTGCAAGTTCAGGTACAATTTACGAATTGGCTCAGGTGCTTTTGGATTGGAAATTTCTCCCTCCCGAATTTTCAGGTTAAAAGACAAAGTAGGCATGATCTGCTGTCCGGCCAGGTATTTACCAATTAGTGATGCTTTGATTTCCGCATAGCCTTTCATATTGGTTTTTTCCATGCGTTCGGCAATCGCGGGCGGCAGAGCTGTAAAAATATTATGGAGATCGGTTTCTTTGGCCTTGGTTCTAAAATTGATGTCGTACCCATCCTGAATAAAAGAGAAACGACCGATAAACTGAATCGGCAGTGAATTGATTTTCAAGTCATTTTCATTGAACATCAAATCCAGTGAATTGGTGTTGATCCTGGTCACCAAACGCGCATCTACTTTTTTATGCAGCAAGTAAGGTGCCCCATTATAAAAAATATCTAAAGATCCGATCTCAGCTTTACTCTTCAAATCAAAAATTGCCTTAGTCAAATCACCTTTTCCCGAATAATTCAGGTCAGCAGCTTGAACCAACATCGGCAAGGAAAGGTCCTGGTAGCTGAGTCTGCTCTTATTGATAAATATACCTGCAATTTGAATGGCCGTATCGCTGCTGTCTTTAGGTGCTGTTGTTTTGCCGCCCCCCTGATAAACATTGTAATTGGCATTTCCTTTCGCGTCTACTTTTACGTTGATCACACTCTGATCCAGAAACACCTGATCAATTTTGATCTGATCCGAAAAAACGGTACTTAAATCCACCCGGAAGGACAGTGCTTTACTATATAATAAGGTATCCTGCGTAAACGGTGCGGCACCCTTCAGTAAAAAATCATTTAAGCTTAAGGTTAGCGATGGGAAATGCTTAAAAAAAGACAGGCTTGTATCTTTAAACTGAACTTCACCTTTAATATGTTGATTGATCCAGTACTTCGCCTCTTTAGCAATCGTACCAGGTAATAAGTAAGGAATAACCAATAACAACAAAATCAGAACTGCGATTACAGCTCCTGAAATTTTAAGAACTTTCTTCAAAAGAATAACGTTTTAATAAATGTGCGCAAAGATAATTTTTTTAAGCACAACTACACTGCCATAGGGTTGTCAGTGCCTCTGCTTTTATTTGTGTTACAAACAAAAAACGAAAGCGATGAACAACAGAATTAACATGTATTTGGAAGAGTTAGAAAACGAATCCAAAACTACACGCAAAATGCTTGAACGTGTACCTGCCGAAAAATTTGATTGGCAACCTCATCCAAAAAGCATGAAATTGAAAGCACTGTCAACCCACGTTGCAGAGCTACCAACCTGGATCACCATGGCTATAAAAACAGATGAGCTCGACTTTGCCAGCAACCCTTATACACCTGTTGAGGTCAGCACCAACCAGGACGTGATGGATCTGTTCGAAAAGTCACTTGAAGACGGTAAATCAGAACTCATTGCAGAAAATGAAGTGCTGCTGGATAAACCCTGGAAATTAAGAAACGGCGAACAGATTTACAGCAACGATCCAAAATCAGGTGTGATCAGAATGGCGCTCAGTCAGATAATCCACCACAGGGCACAATTGGGCGTATATTTAAGACTCCTTGACATCCCGATTCCAGGCAGTTATGGGCCAAGTGCAGATGACCAAAGCTTTTAATTTCAGACAGCTTTAAAATATTTTGATAGCATATGTGATTATAAATTGATTCCTTTGTAAAAAGAAATCAATTTATAATTCCAATACACATGTCTGATTCTACTACCCGATTAAATAAATACATTAGTGAAAGCGGTTTATGCTCAAGAAGAGCAGCCGACAGATATATTGAGCAAGGCAACGTATTTATCAATGGTCGCAAGGCTAAAGTAGGTGACAAAGTTCTTTTTGGCGATATCATTACCGTTAACGGGCAAACCATCGAGCCTAAAGAAGTTGAAAACTCGATATTGATTGCTTATAATAAACCCGTAGGCATCACCAGTACTACTGAAGCGGGTGTTAAAAGCAATATGGTCGATCATGTTAACCATAGCGAAAGGGTATTCCCTATCGGCCGTTTAGATAAAGATTCTCAAGGACTCATCTTCCTCACCAATAACGGTGATCTGGTAAATAAAATCTTGCGTGCAGGAAACAACCACGAGAAAGAATATGTGGTTACAGTAAACAAACCCATCACAGCAAACTTCCTGGCCGGCATGGCCAAGGGTGTTCCGGTATTGGGTGTGATGACTAAAAAATGTAAAGTCACTCAAGAAAGCACTTTTGTATTTAAGATCATCCTGATCCAGGGCCTCAACCGCCAAATCAGAAGGATGTGTGAGTATTTCGGATTTGAAGTCACCAAGTTGGAACGAGTGAGGATCATGAACATCAGTGTAAAAGGCATACCTGTTGGCGAATGGCGTGAATTAACGCCTCAGGAGCAGACAGACATCTTCAACATGGTTGCAAAGTCAAGTTCAGAAGCCGACCTTACCCCTAAAAGGGTTGCTAAAAAGTCAAAAGCCAAAGCTGAAGAAGAGGATTTAATGCAAAATGTAACACCGGGAAGACCTGCTGGGCGTAGCCATGCAACTAAACCTGCAGGAAAAAGACCGGGCAAAAAAGCACCTGCGTCTATGACCAGGGCTGAGCGTCCGGCCGGTGGTAAAGGAAAATCATCGCCAAAGCCAGCAGGTGCAGCCAGCAGCGGCAGGTCTTCAGCTGCAAGTAGCAGTACCGACTGGAACAAAAGCAATGGTCCAAGTAAAAGACCAACCAGACCTTCGAAAGGAAGATCGGGAGCACCTGCTGCCAAAACCAGAAGTCCGAAAAGATAAACAGCTATTTGTCAAACATTTCTGTAATTGTGGCCTCAGTATCCAAGGTTTCAAAATTTTAGTAACTTTGTAACCAAATGCCTGCTACAAAAAAAATAGATATCCGTTCGTTGGACTTAGGTCAGCTGCAACAACACTTTACGACCATGCAAGAACCCGCTTACAGAGCTAAGCAGGTATATCAATGGCTTTGGGAAAAATCTGCCCGGTCTTTTGCCGAAATGAGTAACCTTTCCAAAGACTTGCGCAATAAACTTGATGAAAATTATGCCATTAATGTAGTTGAAGTCAACAATTCACAGTTCAGCAATGACCATACAATCAAAAATGCATTCAGATTGTACGATGGAAATATTGTGGAAGGTGTTTTAATTCCTATGGACGACCGCATGACGGCCTGTGTCAGTTCACAGGTAGGCTGTAGTTTAACTTGTAAGTTTTGTGCAACGGGTTATATGGACCGCAAACGGAATCTCAATGCTGATGAAATCTACGACCAGGTGGTATTGATTGATCAGCAGGCGAAAAAGAATTACAATGTACCCCTAACCAATATTGTGTACATGGGTATGGGCGAGCCCCTGCTAAACTATGCCAATGTGATGAAATCGATTGAACGCATCACCGCGCCAGACGGACTGAACATGTCTTATAAACGCATTACGGTTTCTACAGCAGGGATATCCAAAATGATTAAAAAACTGGCAGATGATGGCGCTAAGTTTAACCTGGCACTGTCACTACATGCAGCAAATGATCAAAAGCGGAATGAGATCATGCCAATTAACGAGCACAACTCACTCAAAGCACTCTCAGAATCCTTGCGCTATTACTTCTCCAAAACCAAGAATCCGGTAACCTACGAATACATCGTTTTCAACAATTTTAACGATGAAATTCAGGATGCCATGGAACTGGCTAAATTTTGCAAACACATTCCTTGTAAGGTTAACCTGATCGAATACAACCCGATCCAGTTTGCTGACTTCATCAATGCCGATGGCGATAAAATAGATGCTTTCTCCAATTACCTGAAAAGTCAGGGCATCAATACGAATATCCGCCGTAGTCGCGGTAAAGACATTGATGCGGCCTGTGGACAGCTGGCTGTAAAAGAACAAAACTAAGGTACAGATTACCATTCTTTACGCAGAACACAGTAGATTGGCAGATGAATCTGTTCTATCAACTTGTTACGGACCTGACCGGCCTGCTATTTCCTAACTTATGCTGTGGATGCGGACAGCCCCTGTTTAAAGGCGAAACGCAAATCTGCAGTTCCTGTTTATTCCAGCTCCCCTATACCGATCATCACGAACATGCCGCTAACAAAGCAGCCAAACAATTGTGGGGCCGCCTCCCTTGTCTCGCGGTCATGTCAATGTGTTATTTCAAAAAAGGCAGCAGGGTTCAAAATCTGATTCACCATTTGAAATACAAAGGCCGGCAAGAGCTTGGTGTTAAACTAGGTGGACTCCTGGCAGAAAAAATCAAGCTGAATCCAGATTATGCCCAGGCCGATCTCATCATCCCTGTACCCTTACATCCCGCAAGGGCAAGAACAAGGGGCTACAATCAAAGTCTCTGTATCGCCAACGGCATCTCAGCCATCTTGAACATACCAGTGCAACCCAAACTACTTTTAAGATCAGTAAATACCAGTAGCCAGACCCGAAAAGGACGTTTTACCCGCTTCGAAAATATGCAAACGGTATTTTACCTCTCCAACCCTTCAGCCATTCAGGGCAAACACATTTTGCTGGTGGATGACGTTATGACTACCGGCGCTACATTGGAAGCCTGTGGTATCGAACTATTTAAATGCGGCATTCATAAATTAAGTATTGTTACTATCGCATTTGCAGAATGACACAGAAATGTCGGCTTTCATTTTTTTTGAAAAAAGATTTTGCAGTTCTAAAAATTATGCTTTCCTTTGTCCTTGAGAGCGTTAATTTAAGGGTCGATAGTTTCATTCACATGAGGTATCGGCCCTTTATCTTTTACAAGAATTCTGTACAATAAGTCCACAAAAAAGGGCAACCATTACTGATCACCCTTTTCTATATTATTCCATTTATCCGCTTATTTATACAAAGGGAAACGGCTTACCAAAGCAATTACTTTCTCTTTTACTGCTTTCAAATTGGCTTCATCTTCCGCATTGGTAATTACCTGATCAATCAGATCAACAATTTCCTGCATTTCAGTTTCTTTGAAACCTCTGGTGGTAATCGCTGCAGTACCTACCCGAATACCTGAAGTTACAAAAGGTGATTTGTCATCAAAAGGAACCATATTTTTATTTACAGTGATGTCTGCTTTTTCCAAAGCTTGCTCAGCTACTTTACCTGTGATGTTTTTATTACGCAGGTCAATCAGCATCAAATGGTTGTCTGTACCACCAGAAATGATACCATAACCTTTGGCCACAAAAGCTTTAGCCATTGCCTGTGCATTGGCCTGTACTTGTTTCACATACTCCAGATACTCATCGCTCAACGCTTCACCAAAAGCAATTGCTTTCGCTGCAATGATGTGCTCTAAAGGTCCGCCCTGCGTCCCTGGAAATACAGCCATATCCAATACAGATGACATCATGCGGGTTTCGCCTTTAGGTGTTTTCAAACCAAAAGGATTTTCAAAATCTTTACCCATCATGATCATACCACCACGTGGTCCGCGTAAAGTTTTGTGAGTAGTGGTTGTTACAATATGACAGTGAGGAAGTGGATTTTCTAAAAGTCCGCGGGCGATTAAACCTGCAGGGTGAGAGATATCTGCCATCACCAAAGCGCCAATTTTATCAGCAACGCTACGTACAAAAGCATAATCCCACTCTCTTGAATAAGCAGAAGCACCAACGATGATCAATTTCGGACGTTCCGCCAAAGCGATTTCCTCTAATTTCGCATAATCAATTCTGCCATCTTCTTTAGTTACTCCGTAAAATAACGGATGATACAATTTTCCTGAAAAGTTAACTGGAGATCCATGAGTTAAGTGACCGCCATGAGACAAATCGAAACCTAAAATTTTATCTCCTGGCTGGATTACGGCTAGCATCACTGCTGCATTGGCCTGTGCTCCTGAATGCGGTTGTACATTTACCCAAGCTGCACCAAAAAGTTTTTTTGCACGCTCAATTGCAATGCTCTCCACCTCATCTACTACCTGGCAACCACCATAATACCTTTTGCCCGGAAGGCCTTCAGCATATTTATTAGTTAAACAAGAACCTGCAGCTTCCATTACCTGCTTACTTACAAAGTTCTCAGAAGCTATCAGTTCCAGACCATTTTCCTGACGGTCCAATTCCCTGTCAATCAAATCAAAAATTAAAGTATCTCTAGTCATTTATCGAAGTATATTTTTGTAAAATTAACGATTTTCCTTCTTAGTTTGGTAACAAAATACCTTACTTTGTACTTGTATTCTATAAAACCTTCATGGAAGATATCAACGGTCCACTATTACCCAACATAAACTATCCTTCTGATTTAAAGAAGTATAAGGAAGAAGATCTCGAACAAATCGCTCAGGAACTACGCCAGTACATTATTGATACAGTAAGTGTTAACGGTGGCCATTTCGCTGCCAGTCTGGGTGTTGTAGAGCTCACTGTAGCCCTGCATTACGTATTAAATACGCCGTACGACAAATTGGTTTGGGATGTAGGTCACCAGGCCTACGGACACAAAATATTAACGGGAAGGAAGTCCGTTTTTCACACCAATCGTGTCATTCATGGCATTAGTGGTTTTCCAAAAATCAGTGAAAGCGAATACGATACTTTTGGCGTAGGTCACTCTTCCACATCCATTTCTGCGGCATTGGGTATGGCTGTTGCCTCTCAATACAAAGGAGAAACCGATCGGCAGCATGTAGCTGTGATTGGTGATGGTGCAATGACTGCCGGACTGGCCTTTGAAGGCTTAAACCATGCAGGTATTGAAAACTCCAACCTATTGGTGATCCTGAACGATAACTGTATGTCAATCGATCCCAATGTAGGCGCACTAAAAGAATACCTGACCAGCATTACCATTTCCAAATCTTATAACCGTTTCCGGGAAGATATCTCACAAGTACTGATCAAGCTCTCCGAACTTGGGCCAAATGCCCACAAATTCGTGAAGAAGATCGAAAAAAGCATCAAGGGTACCCTGCTCAAGCAGAGTAATCTTTTTGAAGCCCTTAACTTCAGATATTTTGGTCCGGTTGACGGTCATGACGTACAGCGACTGGCCCAGGTCATCCGCGAACTGAAAGATATACCTGGCCCTAAATTGCTGCATTGTGTTACTTTGAAAGGTAAAGGCTTTGCCCTTGCAGAAAAAGATCAGACCAAATGGCATGCACCTGGCCTGTTTGATAAAATTACCGGTGAAATCAAAAAATCGGTCTCCGATAAGCCTCAGCCACCAAAATACCAGGATGTTTTCGGACATACCTTGGTTGAACTGGCCGAAGCCAATAAAAATATTGTTGGGATCACCCCTGCCATGCCTTCTGGCTCATCCATGAACATCATGATGAAGGCCATGCCTAACCGTGCCTTTGACGTGGGTATTGCCGAACAGCATGCCGTTACTTTCTCTGCAGGTTTAGCTACACAAGGTTTGGTTCCCTTTTGCAACATCTATTCCAGCTTTATGCAACGGGCCTACGATCAGGTTATTCATGACGTCGCCATACAAAATTTAAATGTCGTGTTCTGTTTAGACCGTGCAGGTCTGGCAGGTGCCGATGGCGCAACCCATCACGGTGCGTATGACCTCGCCTACATGCGTTGTATCCCACAGATGACAGTCGCAGCCCCCATGAACGAAGAAGAATTGCGTAACCTGATGTATACTGCTCAGCAGGAAAACATGGGCCCGTTCTCTATCCGTTATCCAAGAGGAAGTGGCGTGATGCCCGATTGGAAAAGACCGTTTAAGGCATTAGAAATAGGAAAAGGCAGGAAAATCTGTGATGGAGAGGATGTTGCCATCCTGACCATTGGTCATGTAGGCAATTTTGCAGTCGAAGCTTGTAAAGAATTAAATAGTGAAGGTATCCACCCGGCACACTATGACATGCGCTTTGTAAAACCGCTAGATGAAACATTGCTTCACGACGTATTCAAACGCTATAACCACGTCATCACCGTTGAAGACGGCTGTATACAAGGTGGTATGGGCAGTGCCGTCCTGGAATTCATGGCAGATCACGAATACAATTCAACTGTCATTCGTCTGGGTATTCCTGATGAGTTCATTGAACATGGCGAGCAACCAGAACTCTGGGCGTATTGCGGTTACGACACCAACGCGATCATTACTACTGTAAAAAAAATTGCAGTCAGCAGAACAACTAAGACGATCGCATCTTAGTTGAACTCACTACTTAAAAAAGAACCTATTGTCCCTGGACAATAGGTTCTTTTTTTTTGCTCTACCTCCAGCCGTTCGAGATTCAACAGTTAAGAAAATACAAAAAATACAAGCAGGTGTTGCAACACCATTCCCCCTATTGTTCCAACAGATCAAAACCTGCATTTCAAGTCAAAAAATCAAGTTTTTTTAAAAAAAAGATAGCCAAACAGAGACTCAGGCAGTTAACTAAGTCCAACTCTGTAATGACATTATTTTGACAGAACTCATGCTATTAAACCTACTTTTGCACGCTTAAATTATTAACGTAACAGTTAGTTAACATTAAAAACACATTTATGAAAAGAGCACTATTAATTTTAAGTATCGCAGTATTAGGCGTTACAGCAAAAGCACAGGACTTCAAACCTACTCAAGGTGACGTTACTACTGAGTTTGGTTTAACCGGCGGCATCAACAACACAAACTTCAACTTGAACGAGGGCGCTGGTATGTTGCGTTTCCGTTATTTCCAAAAAGAAAACTTAGCTTACCGTTTAGGTTTCAATGTTGGAAGCAATAACGTAACTAAAAATGCTTACGGAACAGACAACAAAGAAGGTTCAGCAAAAAGCAGAGCAACAGATTTCTTAGTAAACTTAGGTGTTGAGAAACACTTCGCTGGTACTGAGCGTTTATCTCCATATGTAGGTGGTGATATTCTTTTCGGAGCTGGTACAAGAAAAGTTTCTTTCGAAAATGCAACTGGCCCTGCTAACGCACCATTATATGCCGACAACACAAGCAGCGAATCTAAAGGTCCTGGTTATGTTTCTTTCGGTTTACGTGGTGTAATCGGTGCTGATTACTATATCGCTAAACGTTTATTTTTAGGTGTTGAAGCTGGTTTCGGTTTCGCTTACGAAAAAGAAGGTAAAAAAACCAACACAACGACTGTAAACGGAACTACAACTACCGTAAAAGTTAAATCTGCAGGTAACAACTTTGAAATCAACCCAAGCATCATCACTGGTGTACGTGTAGGTTTCGCGTTCTAATCTGAGAAGATTTATAAAGAAGCTGGACAGCGCAAACCCAAGCAAGGGATGAGCTGTCCAGCTTTTTTTTTATTATACAATTTCTATCCCTGCCTGGCTGTAAGGTAGCAGCTCAGGATGTGCAGGATCTATATCTGTAATGATGGTATCGATGGCATTGGAACTGCAAATCTTATAATGCTCCGCAGTACCTATTTTCTCCAGGGTAGATAAGGCAATCACCTTTTTCGAATGTTCTACCATGGTTCTTTTCACCTGCGAGTCTTCATAATCAATTCCGGTCAGCCCCAGATCAATATCGATACTGCAAATCCCCAGGAAACAAATATCTGCACGAATGGCACTTAAAGCATGAATGGCATCATAACCACTGGTCGAAAAGCCTGTTTTATTTAAACGTCCCCCAATAAAAATCACTTCAACGGTTGCATGGTCTTCCAATACTGCAGCAACCGGAAAACTATTGGTTATCGCCGTAATCTTACAATCTTTGGGCAAGTGCGTAGCTACGGCCAGAGCAGAAGTCCCAGAGTCAAATAGCACTACTTGCCCGTCTTTGACAAAGCGCAAAGCCTTTTCTGCAATGATCTGCTTGTGGCTCACATCATAATGTTCCCGGTCCCTGAAATGCAACGGAATCGGCGAATGCGAAATTGCACCACCCCGAACAGCTTTCACCAATCCCTGGTCAGAAAGCTCTTTGATATCCCGGCGTATGGTATCTTCCGATACATTTAATAAAGTGCTTAAATCACTCAGAAGTACCTTTTGATCCTTACTGATGTGGGTAATAATGAGTTGCTGTCTTTCCGCTTTGATCATTTTTAAATTGCAATATTATGCAAATATAACATTTAAAATTGCAATATTATGCAATTAATAACTACATTTGTTGCAACATAATACAAAACACAATGAAGAAAACGATAGGAATAGATATGGACGGGGTTTTAGCAGATACCGAAGCCCTTTGGTTAACATGGTACGAACGCGACTATGGTATTAAATTTGACAAATCAATTTTCACAGGTGTAAGAGAAACCGATGCCTTTCCGGATAAATCGGCGGTACTTAAATACGTATTTACACCGGGATTTTTCCGAAACCTGCCGGTTATGGAAGGTGCAGTAGCAGCTGTAAAACAATTGTCTGAAGATTTTGAAATTTACATCGTCTCGGCAGCTATGGAATTTCCTTTATCCTTATTTGAAAAACGTGAATGGCTTGCGGAACATTTCCCTTTCATCGATTGGAGAAACATCATTTTCTGTGGAGATAAAAGTATCATAGCGACCGACTACCTGATTGATGACCATTGCAAAAATCTGGATTACTGTAAAGGGATGCCCATCATGTTTAGTGCAGGCCACAATGCTAGTTTTAACCACCATACCCGCGTTAACAACTGGAAAGAAGTGCTAGACCTGATGGAAGATCAGAAAACTTACAGTGAAGCCCTGAGCGTTAAGTAAAAAGGAACTTCCTGGTGTGCCTTGGAGTTCTCGAGAATCAACCTGGCGGCCATTTCACCCATCTGTCTGAAATCGGTAGATACAGTGGTAATGCCGTTCAGTATGATCTTTTTCAAAGGTGTTTCATTGTAAGAGATGACACCAACCTGCCGGCCAATCTTGAGCTTGGTATTCACCAGCCGCTCAATCAAAATCACCAGGTCATCCTCCATCAGACTGATAAAGACCTCACCCTCACCAATCGGTTCATTGCTAATTTCGTTCACCACTTTAGATGTAAAGGCATACTGCTGACAAAACCGGTAAAACCCCTTTAAAATCTCTATTGGATAATAACTCCTTTTCGGCATAATGATTTTAATGGTATGGTATTTACTCAGCTGCTCCTTTGCCTGCTCCAAAGCGCCATAAATATCGGCATCAAAATTTTCATAAACTGCCGCATACTCGCCATTTACCTCAGGAATCAGTTTATCGAGTAAAATCAACTTGTCTTTAGGAATCAGATTGAGTACCTCATGGGCATTTTCACATTCATCGATAAAATGCGGAATGATCACATAATGCGAATACTCTTCTTTTTTATTAAAAAGCAGTTTTTTAAACAAGTTAAAATCATTGTTGTAGATGTAGAAATCTACGGCCACATGATCACCCAGTGCTTTAATGAAAGCATCATAAATGATCTTCTTGTGCGCACTCAATTTGTTAAATAACAAAAATATCTTGAGTTTCTGCCTAAACTCTGTACTTACAATGTAATAGCCTTTGCCCGGCACCGATGCCACTACCCCAATTCTTTTCAAATAGCGATAGCCTTTTTCGGCTGTATCCCTGGAAATCTCCAGTTCATAGCTCAACTCATTAATAGAAGGCAATAAATATCCCTTCTCCAGCTTTCCAAACTCTATTGCATTTAAAATAGAATTGGTGAGTTGCAGGTATTTGGGCGTTGCCGAAAAAGCATCAACGTGAATGAAATTAAAAAATTGCTCAGGTTTCATGGTTAGTACTAAATTCAGAATCACAAGGTATTTAGCATACCATTGCAGCAGCAAGATAATACTAATTAATATAAAACGGTTCCCCCCGCATAATATTTTAACGCAATGATGTCATTTGGAAGCGGCTTGGTATTCCAGGAATCGTGAATCGCCAGTGCCGCGCCTACAGCTGTAGCCTGGGCCATATGGGCTGCAAACACTTCTACATCCGGAAAAACAGCAGCAAGCAAATTCATAAAAATGGCATTCTTGCTAAAGCCACCGTCTACAAAGATCCGGCGAACCTCGGTACCCTGCAATACCCTTTGTGTCGATACATACTGCTGATCAATCAAATCTTTGATCAACTGGTGATAAGCCATCACATCTGTTGGGTAATCGTTCAGATCACGCGTAGCAAAATCGGCTACCTTAGCTTTATCCTTTAACTTCGCCATTACTGTCGGACTGTAAGGAACGGCACGGTAAGTGATTACATCGGTGCCATAATGGGCAGCAATACGTTTCACCTGCTGCTCATGCTGGTAACCTGCAAACAATCGCGATGCCTTAACCGGTTTACCTTCATACTGCAGATAACACAAGCAATCCGCTTCCAGATCTTCAGTTGTCAAAGGCGATGAATTGAAAGGATTTAAGCTGATGCACCAGGTACCGGTCGACAATAAGATGAAAGGTTCGGAAAAATTAACCAGATAAGGGATCAGCGCAGCAGAGCTGTCGTGGAAACCCACACCAACTGCATAGTTGTTACCCGGAAATGCGGCCGGCATCACATGCTGTGAAGAAACAATCGGCGCCAGCTTTTCGGCAATGCCTTCTTTTTCCACCCATTCATGGTACTGGTTGTTAGTGAAATCCCAAAGATTCGTGTGACAACCAATGCTGGTGATGTCAGAATAAGCTTCACCTGAAATCAGGTAGCTTAAATATTGCGGCAAATGAAGAGCATATTTGATCGATTCAAACAGTTCCGGTTTCTCATACTTGAGACGGTACAACTGCATGCCCGAATTCAGACTGCCCAATACCGGCGAGGCCGTACGGTTAGAAAATTCTTCCTCACCACCATAGGTATTGTAAAATTGCTCCTTTAATTCCTGAGGATACTCCTTCAGGTAATTGTATAAAGGTGCCAATGGTTTCCCATTGGCATCTATATACACAAAGCTAGCCCCGTAGGTTGCAAAGTTTATCGATTTAATTTCAAATGAAGGATCTTTAAAAACCTCCCGTAAAGAGTCAAAAATAGACAGCCTTAAGCTCTCCAGATTCTCGCAAGGATCGCCGTCCTCGTCCACTGTTTCTGTAAACCGCGCCGATCGTTCAAATACAATCTTGTAATCTTCATCAAATAGAAACAACTTCTTGTTGGTCTTACCAACATCAAACACAGCGATTACGGGAATTCCCTTCATATCAAATTATATATCTTTAAAAATTACAGTCCTGTTGCAACAGTTTTCAACCCACGGGTTTTAATTAAATTCTCTCTTACTTTCAATTGTCTGAACAATTCAAGCGGTGCCAAAGCGGCGCCGGCACGCAAACGTGCTTCTGCTACCAATGGGCGAACATCCGTACGGAAAGCATTTTGCAAAATCTCCTGTGCACGTGCCACGTCACTGGAAGCCTGAGCTTCTTGAAGCGCTTTACGGTCAACAGATAAAGCTTGTGCATAAGCCATCATGATGCCTTCTACCGATTGTAACAAATCTTCCAATGGATCTTTCACATTATGCGAAGCATCAATCATCCAACCCAAGTCACTGGCATGGTTCATACCACGTGCATCCATACCTTCCACCAGTTCATTAAAGATCAGGAACAACTGATATGGCTTCATACTTCCGGCCGTTAAATCATCATCACCATATTTAGAATCATTGAAGTGGAAACCACCCAATTTCTCTTCCATCAGCAACAAAGAAACAATTTGTTCAATGTTCGCATTTGGCAAATGGTGACCTAAGTCTACCAAAGTATAGGCTTTCGGACCCAATTTATTGGCATACAATAAAGACTGTCCCCAATCTCCAACCGTAGTTGAATAGAAGTTTGGCTCAAAAGCCTTGTATTCTACAAACACTTTCCAATCTGCAGGCAAAGCCTGATAAATCTCCTGTAAGCTTTCCAAAGTGTTCTGGAACGCTTTCCTGAAGTTTAACTGTCCGGGGAAACAAGAACCATCTGCTAACCAAATGGTCAGTTCTTTAGAACCCAGTTCTACACCCTGACGGATCACTTCAATGTTGTGCTCAATTGCTTGTTTACGAACACCCTTATCTACGTTCTGCAAAGAACCGAACTTATAGCTTTCCGAAGAACCAGCCTGGTCCTGGAAAGTATTTGAGTTCATCGCATCAAAACGCAGACCGTGCTGTGCAACCAAAGCTTTAATGGAAGGCACATTGTCTGCAGTATCCCAGGGAATGTGCAATGAAATGGCACCACTTGCTGCATTTAATTTATGTAACAGGCCGATATCTTCAATTTTTTCTTCAATATTTCTAGGCTCACCTCCGGCCGGAAAACGGCCAAAACGAGTCCCGCCTGTACCCAGGGCCCAGCTTGGAATCCCAATCTGGAAATCAATCAGTTTCTCAATTATGGCATCAGCATTTGCAATTTCGCCGGCAATAAAGTCAAGCTTGCGCTTATGGCTGCCCAACAGGTCACTGTTGTGCTCGTCTAACTGGTGTTTTTCTATGATCATATTCGAGTAGTTTAACGGACAAAGGCAGTTGCTACGCCACCATCCACATTTAATACATTTCCGGTTGATTTGTTCAGCAATCCGCCTACAAAGGCAAAACAAGCATTGGCAATATCATCCGGTAAAATTATTTCATTCAGCAAGGTACGCTTTGCATAATATGCAGGCAACTCAGCCACAGTAATTCCGTAAGCTTTCGCGCGACCTTCAGCCCATCCTCCAGCCCAGATATTGCTATCGCTGATCACGGCATCCGGATTTACTACATTCACACGGATACCATCGGCACCCAGTTCAGCAGCATTTAAACGGCTCAGGTGCAATTGTGCAGCTTTGGCAGAACCATAACCCGCATTGTTCGGACCGCTCACCAGGGCATTTTTACTCACAATGTTCAATACATCACCACCTTTATCTTGTTTTTGCATCACTGCGGCAGCTGCCTGGGTAACCAGGAACTGACCTTTTACCAATACATCATACAATAAGTCCCAATCCTGTTCAGTGTGATCAGCAATGGTTTTAGAGATCGACAAACCTGCATTGTTCACTACAATGTCTACACCACCAAAAGCAAGTGCAGCCGTATTGAATGCCGATTCGATATCTGCAGCACTGGTTACGTTCAATATCGCCGTAGCATAACTGTCCTTACCATATTTGCTGTTAAACTCATCACCAGCACTCTGCAAACGCTCCGCATTCATGTCATTCAGGATCACTACAGCACCTTCTTCCACAAATTTACGGGCAATAGCCTTGCCAATACCACCAGCACTGCCGGTTACTAAAGCTATCTTTCCAGAAAGTGGCTTTGGTTTAGGCATACGCTGTAATTTAGCTTCTTCCAATAACCAGTACTCAATGTTAAATGCTTCCTGTCTCGGTAAAGAAGTATAAGATGAAATCGCTTCAGCGCCTTTCATTACATTGATGGCATTGGTATAAAACTCAGCAGCTACCCTGGCAGTCTGTTTATCTTTAGAGAAAGAAAACATACCAATTCCTGGATATAGAATAATCACCGGATTTGCATCGCGCATGGCCGGGCTATTGTCGTGTTTACATGAGTTGTAATATTCAGCATACATTTTACGGTAAGCCTCAAACTCAGGTGCTAATTTTTCTTTTAAGGCTTTAACGTCCGATAAATCTTCATTCACGTCTAATTTCAACACCAATGGTGAAATTTTGGTACGTAAAAAGTGATCCGGGCAGCTGGTACCCAATGGAGCCAAACGGTCCAGATCATTGGAGTTGATAAACTCCAGTACACGGCTGTCATCGGTAAAATGTCCTACCATGTGACGCTCGCTGGAGCAGAAACCACGCAATACCGGTGCAATTGCAGCCGCTTGTTTCTCACGTTGTGCTTTCTCTGCACTTTGAATTTTCTGTCCGGCAAATACAGGACCTTTTTTGCCATAATTGGCATCCAGGTATTCTGCGCATTTCTCAATCACTTCCAAAGTGTTGATATAACTTTCAAACGCGGTATCACCCCAGGTAAATAAACCATGCGATCCCAGCATGATGCCGCGGATTCCAGGATTTTCATCCAGGCACTGACGCAACATCAAACCCAGTTCAAAACCTGGTTTTTGCCATTTTACCCAGCCAATGGTGCCGTTAAACAGTTCTTTGGTAATTTGCTCACCATCTGCTGCTGCTGCAATGGCAATTGCTGCATCAGGGTGCAAGTGATCAATGTGTTTGAAAGGCAAAAAGCCATGCAAAGGTGTATCGATTGAAGGAGCTTTAGAGTTCAGGTCATAAATACAGTGGTTAAACAATTCCACCATTTCATCCTCATGATCGAGCCCTCTGTAAATATTTTTCAGATCGCGTAAGCGATCTACATATAAAGCGGCCAGACCACTTTTCTTTAAAGTACCCAAGTCACCACCAGATCCTTTAACCCACATGATTTCAGATTCCTTACCGGTCAATGGGTCTTTCGCCATCGCCTTGCATGAAGTATTTCCTCCACCATAATTGGTTAAACGTAAATCCGCTCCTAAAAGGTTTGAACGGTAGATTAACAATGCAACCTCATCGCCAGCCATTTCAGCCGCCTTTGCATCGTCCCACAAATAGCTTACATGTTTAAATTCAGTTGCTTTAGTAGTCATAATTAGTATTCATTGGTTCTTTTAAATTTTTATTTATTTCAAGGAGTTACCGTATCCCACAATCAAAATTGACAAAATGAGGATGGCTACTCCGGATAGTACAGTTGCAAAAGTTTTTTTCTTTACGCCAGTCCATTCTTTAAAAAACAGTCCCCAGCCGTTGGCCACTAAAATGATGCAGGCCATGTGCAAAATCCAGCCGCTGGCACCATTACCCAATTTACTTTCCCCCATTCCATAAAAGAAGAATTGTAAAAACCAGGTGGTACCTGCCAGTGCAGAGAAAATATAGTTTTTTGTTAATGGTGCTTTTTTATTGGTGTAATCCCCAAAAGTTTTGTTGCGTTTATTTAGCAGCATGCACCAGAAGAAATTGGTGGTCAGTCCGCCCCACAAAATCACCACGTAAGTCACATTATTCTGGAACAAAAATTCACCCTGTCCCGGATTCAAAGCTTTCCAGGCTTCGTTGGCATGATTGGCCATATCTTTACCTGCATCAATACCGAAGGCGAAACAGGCGCTTAACACACCCGAAACGATCGATACGATCAGACCAATACCGATTTTATAATCTTTGTTAGACGGATCTCCTTTACCAGAAGCCACAAGGTCTTTTTCTTTCATGCTACCGGCCAAACCACAAACCACGATACCGATCACACAGACCAATAAACCCAGCAATACCATTTGTCCCCATTGTGCACCAGCCATGTCCGACAAGCTGTCTTTACCTGGTGTTGGATTAAAATTGTAATATAAAGAAGGAACCAGAGCGCCAAAAACAGAACACAGTCCCAATATGATGGTACTTCCTAAAGAAATCCCCAGATAGCGTACGCCAAGTCCGTAAGTTAAACCACCAATCCCCCAGAGCAGGCCAAAGAAATAAGTCAGCAACAAAATTTTACCATTGGTTTGGGCAATGATGTCCATAAACCCAGGAATGGTTAACCATGCAGCCAATGGTGGCACAATCAGCCAGGAGAATAAACCTCCAACAATCCAATAGCTCTCCCAGGCCCAATCCTTAACCTTCTTAAAAGGTATGTAAAAACTCCCGGAGGCGAAGCCGCCGATAAAATGAAAAATAACACCGAATAAAATTTGCATCGTTTAGGTTTTTAAAATTTGGTTTGCCTAAAGTAAGAGTATGCCTGTAGAAAAGCGTCATGTACTGTCATGCATAAATTGATATTTCCGCAAAAGCAAAGAACATCTATCATGATTATTACAGTAGCTGGCACTTGATATGTACCCCGGCTTCAGATCGCAGGACAACAACTAAAAATCAGGCGCATGAAAAAACCCGGTCATGAAATCATGACCGGGTTTCCGTATTTTATTTTTGCTTTTTAAGCTCGCAGATTAGTTCAAACTTTTACAAGCTTCAATTAATAATGCTCTGTTAGAAGCGGTATTTGTACCTAAGTTTAAGCCTTCACCAACTGTAGTAGACATATCCAGATCTGTGATTGTTCTGTTATTTACACGTTTGGTTTCATTTTTCCAGGTTACCCTGAAATCATAAGTACTTCCAACTTTCAACAATGAAGTTTTGATCAAACCCTGATTGGCAGTTCCCAATAAAACGTAAGCACTTTCAGCAGCACCTGCAGTTTTGTAGAACATGTCAAAATTAGGTGGAGTTACAGGTCCTTTGTTAGGACATACTACATTTAACACCAGGGTTACGTTCTGTATAGCAGGGCCACCAGGTTGTCCAACTGTGATGCTAAGGTTACCGCCTGCGCAAGGATCAGCGATTGATCCTGAAGCCAATACAGTGCTTGTAGTTACGTCAATAATTCTATATCTAACCGGTATTGGAGGTAAACCGCGAAATTTATCTGCTAATCCGTCTTTTAATAAAACCTCCGAGGTTGCAAGCACCTTACCGTCATTGTTTGAAATCTCCACATTTACAGTACGTGTAGCTCCACCAGTTAACCAAGGCGCGATAAACGTAACGTTTGGTTCTGTACAGCTTGCTGTAGAAACCACATCACCAACAATAAACACAGTTAAGTGATCCGTTGTAAAAGAAGCTGCAAGTTTATTGCTGGCATCCAGCGCTACGTTCGCAAGACCTTCATATTTAAACTGACCTGTGCTCACCTGGTAACTGTAAACGGCAAGTTTATCACCAGCCTTTAAAAGCTGACCTGAAGATTGTGGCTTATACGTTGGATCCAATTGAACGCCAATGTTAATCGGGGTTGTAAAGTTTTTCACTTCCACACCACCAACAAACATCTGGATGTCTGTAAAACCTGCAGGCAAGAATACCGCAGAACCAGTTGTACCACCTGGCGTAGTGATGTTTGGTGCACTTAATTTTCCGCCTGGGAATAAAGCCAATGCCGCAGGATCAGTCGGATCAAAGTTAACCGCTTGTGCGCTCAGGTTACCACCAGATAAAATGGTACCATCAGCACCTTTAAACTGTACACCTGCAGGAACTGTGATTGAAGTCGTTTCTGTAACCGTACCTGTAACTGGAGTACTGATCGTGGTTGACGTTGTCGTTTTTCCATCAGTACCTAAACCAACCTCTGCTACTACAACAGAACTTGCAGGAGAAGGCGTTGTTGCTCTCAATAAAGTCACTTTAATGATCTGGCTAAACTGATCTTGCTCGATGCTCACCGGAAGGTTTTTATCCAGGAAACCGGTTGCTTTAATCACAACGTTAAAGTTCAGCTTTGTTGATCCTTTCGGCACCCCACTTGGCGCAACACCAATGGTTGCCACACCTGCAGGCGCATAAATCTTTTTAGAGCCTGAAAAGTCGTAAATCGAACCAGCGTCCGTGCCCGTAGCCGTAACGGTGATGTCATTTGGGATCGCAGTTCCGTCGGAAGTCGATAAAATAAAGGTTGCTTTATACTTGATGATGTCTGCATCCACAAGGATGTTCAGATTGTCAGCCGGGTTCTTGCAGCTATTGAACACAAAGCCCAGTGCAAGTACAAAACTGAATAATTTAAAAAAGGTTCTCATTGGGATACAATTAGAGGTAAGTAGATAATTAGTTTAAGCTGTAATTGAAGTTAATCTGCAATACCGGTAAAAATCGGTAACCAGACATGTTCTTTCTCAGCTGCTCTTCGTTTTGATTACTTTTGGTCAGCAATTTCGTTCCTGTTAGGGTTACATCAGGTTTACCCATATAATAAGCACCTAAAGCAAAGCCTAAATTGAATTTATGTTTTGGGAATGCATTCTCAAAACCGAAACCTGCATACGGCGCAACTTTGTTCCATTTTACAGATCCGTACAATTCACCTAAATCTTCACTGGTTACCGGAATCTCTCCATAATAGCTAGTTCCGTTATAAGTAATGATGGCATCACCTTTAGCTTGCCAGAAATACGCAGCACCGGCAGTCAGGATCAGCTTGCTTGCAAAGTTTTGTTTATCCAAAAATGGATGCCAGTCAGCCATCAGGTGGGCATTTGAAAATTCAGCTTTCAGGTTAATGTCGGTTGAATTTGCTTTAATGCTATACACACCATCCGTTTTCAATGGCAGGATACTAAATCCAGCGCGGAAATTAAACTTAGCCAAAGGCGAATATTTAAACTCTAAACCCAATCCCTGTGTGGCAGCATGCGCACTGATATAATAAATGCTGCGTTTTGTACTGTCAACAGCAGTAGAATCTGTTTGTGCATTTACCCGCACTCCAACCAGCATCAGCACGGCACATATCAAAATAGTAAATCTTCTTTTCATAGTTAATCTTATAATCGTTATATTGTTGTTAAAGGGATGTTTATTTAGTCATTATTTGCAATTATCATCAAAAACACATTGATTTTCAGTTAAAACACTCTAAATTTCGGCACTAAGTTAGTGATTAACATCGATTTAAATAAAAAAATCGCTTTATTTTATTCAATTTTAAAAATTCACTTCAAATTAATACGCGTTTTTATGCCCTGCGAAAACTTGCCACACAGTTAAGAAAGCAATTTTGAGATCCAAAAACATCGACCAATTCTCTAAATACCAAATATCTGCTTCCACACGGGCCTCCATAGTTCCTTCTTCTTTGGTTTCCCCCCTGTGCCCGCTTACCTGCGCCCAACCGGTTATACCCGGCAGCACCAGGTGACGTACCATGAACTGATCAATAATCGCAGAATACTCATGTGTATGCTGCAGCATGTGGGGCCGGGGCCCCACCACTGACATATCCCCCATTAGTACATTAAAAAACTGTGGCAATTCATCAATACTGGTTTTTCGCATAAAGGCACCCAAACGGGTAATTCTACTGTCGTTCTTGGTAGCTTGTGTTTTATCAGAATCCTGATTTACCCGCATACTTCTGAATTTCAAACAATAGAAAGGCTCATTATCTTTACCAGAGCGCAATTGCTTAAAAAATATTGGACCTTTTGACTCAAGTTTGATCAGCAAAGCGATCAGCGGTACCAACCAACTCATTACAAATACAATCACAAATAAAGAGAAGGCTACATCAAATACCCGCTTAAAGAGCTGGTTACTTTTACTTTCCAAAGGTTCTGCACGCGGACTGATGATCGGAAAGTGCGCCAGCATTTTCACATTCACATTTTTCTTGAAATAATCTTTAACATCCGGCACTAGTTTAAAGCGCACCATTTCCTGATCTGCTTCACGCATCAATCGGTTGATTTTATTGATGGCCCGATCAGGCAGCGCACAATACACTTCCTTGATGTTAAACTTTTTAACATAAGCAATACAGGCACTTACATTACCCAATACAGGAATTCCATCTCCACGTAAATGCGGCTTGTCGTCAAAAAAGCCAACAACACGGTAACCCAAAAATGGACGGTTTTCAAAAATATTATGTAATTCCACGCCAACAGGACCGGCACCTACAATTACGATATCTGTGTAATTGATTAAGCTGGCGCGTCTGGAGCGGCGCAACAATAGAAAAATGATTTTAGCCATCAGAAACGAGGGTGCAAAAATCAGCATCATGTAGGCAATCAATTTACTGGAAACGCCAAAACCTGGCGTTAAAAATAAGATCAGGACAATAGAAACCGTAAATAGAAGTAGAGAAGACAGACTTTGTTTAATTGTTGGAATGGCATCCTTAGCAAACATATCCTGATACAAACGCGTCAGCTGAGTTACATTAAACCAGATCAGATTGATCAGTAAAATATGAATCATATTCACATTTGTCCTGTCCAGTGTAGTTGCTGGCCAATGCACCAGAAGGTAAGCGATGTAACCGGAAAGATTGACAATGAAAAGATCAATTAAAGCACCGATGATCTTATAATAGGTACCGTATTTTTCTGTCATCGAGGTTGACTGGCTGTAATATTCCGCATCATATTTATTCCGTGGAGATAAAATCTCTTTAGTAACAGTCCGAATATAGGATAATGATATCAAAACAGAGTTAATTTATTTCCTTAATCTCAAACACTGAAATTAATGCTACAAATTTGAGAAAAATTAATGTCAAAAAAATACCTACTATGAGGTATTTTAAATAATTTGACATTAACTATCAGCCACATATAAGAAATAAACGGCCTATATACTAAAAAAAAGCACTTACTTTATACCTAATCATGTTAAATTTGAATACAAATATGTTAAACCAGGATTAATTTACTTACACACCCATCAAAAGGCATTGGTATCTCCTTTAAACATATTGATAATCGTCATGAAAATGATTTTCACATCCAGCATCCCCGTCCAGTTTTCCAGATACCAGACATCATGCTTCACACGCTCCTCCATTGCACCATCCTCTTTGGTTTCCCCCCGACAACCATTAACCTGTGCCCAGCCAGTAATACCCGGTTTCATAAAATGCCTGACCATGAACTGGTCGATGACCGCCTTATAAGCCTCCGTGTGACTCAGCATATGCGGCCTTGGCCCTACAACAGACATGCTACCTAAAAACACATTTAAAAACTGAGGCATTTCATCCAGACTGGTTTTTCTCAGGAAAGCGCCGATAGCGGTAATTCGATCATCCCCTCTTACTGCCTGCTTCCGTTCACTATCTGTATTCACCCGCATACTTCTAAACTTAAAACACCAAAAAGGCTCATCATTACGTCCACTCCTCAGTTGCCGGAACAATACCGGACCTTTGCTCTCCAATTTAATCAATAAAGCGATTACAGGAAATAACCAGGTCAGCACAAAAACAATCACCAGACTGCTAAACACCAAGTCAAAGGCCCGCTTTTTGAAACGATTAGACATCAGTTCCATCGGCTCCTCCCGCAAAGTAATGATAGGAAATTCCCCACCCATGTAGCTGATCTGATAAGGCGCAGCCAAAGCTCCTGCAATGTCGGGAACAAATTTAAGCCGTAGACAATATTTATCAGCCTCATGGATCAGGGTATGCATTTTGGCCATCCGATCAGGCGGAACCGCTACATATAAATCTTCCACACCTTCAGTTGCAGCAAGCTGCATTTCTACCAAAGCCAGCTCATCCAGGTGAAACTCATTGTCGTTAAACAAACCATTTTTATTGTTGTCACGGATAAAACCATAAAAGTCAATATTCCGCTGTCCCTTTAAATAGTCTGCAAGCCTGACGCCTGTTGCATTACCGCCCATTACCGCCACTCTTTTACTCGCATTAAATTTATGAATCAGCAAGAACTGAATGGCGGTCCCTATAAACCGGCTTAAAATGAAGGCAAAAGACAATAAGGCGTACAAAATCAACATGGAAATGCCTAAAGACTTTAAATCATGCTGTAAAAAAAGATAAGCCACAAAAAGCAAAGCATGCATAACTACAGTTCTCCAGGTACAGCGATAAATCTGCTCTAGACGCCCATACTCATGCGCGGCATATAAACCAAAATACAATGCAGCAAATAACCAGACTAAATTGCAAACCACCAGGTCACGGCGCAAAAAATCAATTTCAGCAGATACGGATGTAAATTCAAGACCATACAGCCAAAGAAAATAAACCAGATTAAGTGTTAGTATATCTGCAATTGGCAATACATAACGCAAAATATACAAATAACGGGTCTGCAAAATCATTTAACGAAATATTATTTTGCGTGTTGGAACTTATATTGTTTTTTCAAGCAGCGATAACAAATGAAATGCTGTAATGGCAGCCATACGAAAACTGTTTTGGCCAAATACCCTCTAGGAATGCGATCAAGACCGACAGCACCACAATAACGGCAATGCAGGTGATTATAAACCTGCGACTTAGGTTCTGAATTTGAAACGAATGAAGTCATGAACAAAAATTTAGCTAAATAAAATATTTATCCAGGTAGAAAATATTATGCAACAAAGTTAACTATTAATACAAAAACAAAACTGCCATTTTCAATAACCAAACTGACATAAAAATACCCAATAGCAGGTAATTTGCGCATTTCATCCAATTTTTTGTATGAGGAAAATCAATAATTGATTACATTTACAATTCAATGTTTCCAGAAAAGAAAGAAGACCCTACGGACAAACCCAATTCAGAAAAGGTATTCGACCTTGAATACTTTTTCGAACTCTCGCCCGATCTGATTTGCATCGCTGGCTATGACGGATACTTCAGAAAAATCAATCCTGCGGTCTCCAAAACCCTAGGTTATACCAATGAAGAACTCATGTCCAGGCCAATTAATTCTTTTGTGCACCCCGAGGATCAGGGTATGACCAACAATAGCCGCAACAATGTGCGCTCAGGGAAGCACCTGATCAATTTTGAAAACAGGTACATGACAAAAAACGGAGAAACCGTATGGCTATCCTGGACCTCCATTCCCATTGAAAGAGACAAAACCATATTTGCGATTGCCAAAAACATCAGTGCAAAGAAAAAACCGGCAGAAAAGCCCCTACATACAGAAAATCACGAACAAATTGCCTCAACGTCTGACAAAGTCTGGCTGCAGGAATTCGAAAATCTGATCCGAAAAAACGCGGGAAAATCAGACCTCAACATTCAGAACATCAGTGATGAGCTGGCCATCAGCGAAAGGCAACTTCATCGCCGGATTAAAAGCCTGCTTAATTTAACTCCTAACGCTTTCATCCGGCAAATCAGGCTGCAGATTGCAAAAGAAGCCATTGAATCCGGAAAATACCGAACCATCAGCGAAGTTGCTTATGCCTCGGGCTTCGAAACCCCATCTTATTTCAGAAAACTATTCAAGCAAATCAACGGCTACGACATTAACGACATGCTCTAAGCTTAATAGGCATTATCTTCACCACGAAATACGTTGATGATGGTCATAAAAATGATCTTCACATCCAGCATGCCTGTCCAGTTTTCGAGGTACCAGATGTCATACTCCACCCTTCTTTCCATTGCCCCCTCAGCCTTTGTCTCTCCACGCAAACCGTTAACCTGCGCCCAGCCAGTAATACCCGGC
>Ga0247805_1000239_pt1 | contig 32666 bp, 30 predicted proteins | sample UWRJL044104R1_FD_180930 | JGI IMG/M metagenome (GOLD analysis project Ga0247805, IMG submission 180930) | Plant litter microbial communities from Arlington Agricultural Research Station in Wisconsin, United States - UWRJ-L044-104R-1 | ecosystem: Environmental > Terrestrial > Plant litter >... | reverse complement strand
CCTAAACTATCATTATATTATATTTGTAGGTGTAATAAATCAGCAGGAAAAAACGTTTGACTAAAATTCCTTAAAACCAAAACACGATATGCGATTCTTTCTTAGTTGTTTTTTTTTAGTGTCGTTTTTAAATGTTTTTTCGCAAGACGAAGACAAACCCAAAATTGAACCCAAAATTAAAATTGATTCTTTGTATCGCGAAGATCAGTTTTATGTGGCTGTTACTTATAATCTATTGGTACATAATCCTGAAGGTTTAAAACAGGATCGTTTTTCAGCAGGAGTTTCTTTTGGTTTCCTGCGTGATATGCCAATTAATAAGGACAGGACAGTTGCAATTGCTGCTGGACTTGGTTTAAGTTATAAAAATTATTACCAGAATCTGGCGATCATTAACCAGGAGGATGGCACACACAGTTATGGAGTCAACCCTTACAATGAATTTGTATCTAATAAATTCACGCACTATCTGGTTGATCTTCCTATAGAATTCAGATGGCGAAATTCGACTTATGAAAGCCATAAGTTCTGGAGAATCTACGGGGGTGTAAAATTCAGTTATGTTTTCTCTGATAAATCAGTTCTGGATGCTGGAGAAGATACCTATATAATAAAAAATAATCCTGATGTCAATAATTTTCAATACGGAGTTTATCTTTCCAGTGGCTATAATACCTGGAATGTTTATGCCTATTACGGCCTGACTCCTATGTTTAAATCTGTAAAAACAGTGCAGGGTGAAAGCATCGATATGAGGACAATGAACATTGGTCTTATTTTTTATATTCTATAGCCATAAGTACAGAAATAAAACTTGCGGAATAATACCAATGATCAACCCAATCAGCAGTTCTTTATAGGTGTGGGCATTCATTTCCAATCGTGAAGAAGCCACAATTCCGGTAAGCAAAACCAATAACGCCGGCCAATACGGATTGTGCAGCTGTAAATGCATATTAAGACCAATAACAAATACGGCAAAACCAGTAATCGCCATCATGTGCAGACTTGCTTTTACTTTAAAAAGAGAATAAATCAGGGCTATAATTGTACTGAATAAACCTCCCAGAAAAAAGAAATGAAGTTCTGGATAACGATTGATTACAATTGTTCTTTTTACCAATAAAATAAATAAGAAACATTGTAAAACCAGTGGGATAATTCTCTGTGAAGTTTCATGTACCATAACCGATTTTACATTTCCTGTAGAACGAAGCAACAAGAAAAACAATATTGGTACAATAGTCGTAATAATCAGAATTTGAAATAAAACATAATATTTTTCCTGAATAGTAAACACATCATCCTTATAAAAAAGATAAAATAATGTCGCATACATCGATATAAAAATAGGATGCAGTACATAGGAAAATAAAGGAAGAATTCTTTTCAAAACAGTAAAATTTGAGGTCTTCAACAAATATAAATGAAATATAAATACGATGTTCTAACCGATTTATTTTTTAAGAAAATCACAACTCTTTTCTATCTTTAATGTTTTAAATTTGACAAAAAGAAACTTTTTCAATGAGCATAAACCTAAAAAAAATTGTTACGGTACTTGATGCAGAATGGGCAGGATCAGATTCTGATGTTTGGATTGATCACATTTCGATTGACAGCCGTTCACTGCAAAACGGTTCGCAAACTTTGTTTTTTGCGTTGTCGGGTGTCAACAATGATGCTCATTTGTTTATTTTGGAACTTATCGAAAATGGGGTTCAGAATTTTGTAGTCGAATATATTCCTGAAAATTGTACTGATAAAGCTAATTTTTTAGTTGTAAAAAACACACTAAACGCACTTCAGGAATTTGCAGCTTATTACAGAAGTTTTTTTGATTTTCCTGTTATCGGTTTGACCGGAAGTAATGGCAAGACGATAGTAAAAGAGTGGCTGAATTTTCTTCTTGGTCCTGATTATAATATTATCCGCAGCCCAAAAAGTTATAACTCGCAGGTTGGTGTTCCGCTGTCTGTAATCGGGATTAATGAAAAACATAATTTAGGCATTTTTGAAGCCGGTATATCAACGGTTAACGAGATGGACCGACTGCAGAAAATCATTCAGCCTGATATTGGAATTTTAACCAATATTGGATCCGCGCATGATGAAGGGTTTGTAAATTTAATTCAGAAGATTGATGAAAAACTGCTTTTGTTTAAAGAAAGCAGGATTATAATATATCAGAAAGACCATCTTGTTGATTCTTGTTTATCCCAATTTTCAGCAGAATATTTATTGGATTCCCGGGTTCTTTTTTCCTGGAGTTACACCGATGAAACTGCTGATGTTTTTATTCTGAAAAAAGAAAACCTGGAAGACAAAACGGCTATTCAGTATCGATATAAAAACGAAATTTTTGATTTGGAAATTCCATTTCGCGATAATGCTTCCATAGAAAATGCAGTTTCCTGTTTATTGGTTTTGCTTTATCTGAAGTATGATACGCTAACGATTCAAAACAGAATGTCTTTGCTTTATCCTGTGGAGATGCGGTTGGAAGTGAAAAATGGAATCAACAATTGCAGTATTATTGACGACAGTTACAGTTCCGATTTTCAGTCTTTGAAAATTGCACTGGATTTTTTGGAAAGCCAAAAAAAGAATGCTGCCAAAACGGTTATCGTATCTGATATTTTCCAGAGTGGATTCTCCAATGAAGAATTGTATTCTAAAGTAGCGCAGTTAATCGCAGATAACAAAGTCAGTCGGGTTATAGGAATAGGTTCGACTATTTCTTCATTTAAGCATAAATTTTCCAACTGTATCACTTTTCAAAACACAGCTGAATTTATTTCTGATTTTGAAAGGCTGGATTTTGCTAATGAAACTATTTTAATAAAAGGTGCCCGGTCTTTCCGTTTTGAAGAAATTGTATCACTTCTGGAAGAGAAAACCCATGAAACTATTCTGGAAATCAACCTCAATTCCATTAGCCATAATCTGAATTATTTCAAATCCAAATTAGCACCGGATGTTAAGATAATGGTCATGGTAAAGGCTTTTGGTTATGGGAACGGTGGTTTGGAGATTGCCAAATTGCTAGAACATCATAAAGTGGATTATTTGGGAGTGGCTTTTGCCGATGAGGGAATTTCACTTAAAAATGGAGGAATCAAATTGCCTATTATGGTTTTGAATCCGGAATCAACCAGTTTTCAGTCGATTATTCAATACCATTTAGAACCTGAAATTTACAGTTTAAAAGGATTAAAAGCTTTTTTAAAAATTGCAAAAGAAAAAAATCTGAAAAATTTTCCTATTCATATTAAACTTGATACCGGAATGCATCGTTTAGGTTTTGAAGAAAATACGATTGAGGAATTGATTTCTAACTTAAAAAATAATCCAAGTGTTCAGGTTCAGAGTATTTTGTCGCATATGGCTACAAGCGATGATATGCAGCATTATGATTTTGCGCTTTCGCAGATACAGTTATTCGAAAAGCTGTCTTCAAAATTGATTAAGGAATTAAATATTAATCCTGTTCGGCATATTCTGAATACTTCCGGAATCAGCAATTTCCCCAATGCACAATATAATATGGTGCGATTGGGTATTGGTTTATATGGTGTTTCAAATGACCGGACGGAGCAGAAATACCTCGAAAACGTTGGGACGTTAAAGTCCATCATTTCCCAGGTAAGAACCATACCTGCCGGTGATAGTGTGGGGTACGGAAGAAGGTTTATGGCAGAAAAAGAAACTAAAATTGCCACAATTCCAATTGGTTATGCTGACGGTATTTCCAGATTATGGGGCAACGAAGCTGGGTATGTTGTAATTAAAAATCTACAAGCACCAATTGTCGGCAGTATTTGTATGGATATGTTGATGGTAAATGTAACCGGGATTGAGTGTAAAGAAGGAGATTCTGTTATTATATTCGGCGAAAGCCCAACGGTTACTGAAATGGCAGATGTATTAAAAACGATTCCGTATGAAATCCTTACTAGTATTTCGCAACGTGTAAAACGCGTATTTTTTAGGTAGAAGGACTTAAATTTAGAGAAAATTATGTATTTTCGATATCAATTATTAGAAACTTAAAGAAACAAAATTATGAGTATACTTTCAGAATTTAAGGAATTTGCAATGAAAGGCAACGTAGTCGATTTGGCTGTCGGTGTTATCATTGGAGCTGCTTTTGGAAAAATAGTAAGTTCGTTAATAGAAAATGTAATTACCCCATTGATATTGAAGCCAGCATTGGATGCAGCACATTTGTCAACTATAGAAGAGCTTACCGCTTTTGGAGGAGTAAAATATGGATTGTTTATTTCGGCCGTTATTAACTTTATGATTGTGGCTTTTGTTTTGTTTTTAATCATTAAAGGAATAAATAATCTTAAAAAGAAAGAAGTACCGCCACCAGCTGCACCTGCCGGACCAACACAGGAAGAACTTCTTATTCAAATTAGGGATCTTTTAAAAAACAAACAATAATATATATACCGCTACACTAAGTCTAACTTAACCGCTCCGTAATTGGGGCGGTTTTTTTTGATTTGTTTAATTTGTAACATTTTGTTATTTTTTGTGAATCGAATTGTTTTACTTTTTATTATAGTTACTTTTGTACCACAAAATTGAATATTCATAATAAAAAATATAAAAATGAGAATAGCGGTTGTAGGTGCCACCGGTATGGTTGGCGAAATAATGTTAAAAGTTTTAGCAGAAAGAAATTTTCCGGTTACAGAACTAATTCCTGTTGCTTCTGAGAAATCTGTAGGCAAAGAAATAGAATATAAAGGTCAAAAATATAAAGTTGTCGGGTTGCAAACTGCAGTTGATTTGAAAGCTGATATTGCCGTTTTTTCTGCAGGTGGTGACACTTCATTAGAATGGGCTCCAAAATTTGCAGCTGCCGGAACAACAGTTATCGATAATTCTTCTGCCTGGAGAATGGATCCGACAAAAAAATTAATCGTTCCGGAAATCAATGCCGATACATTAACCAGAGAAGATAAAATTATTGCAAATCCAAACTGTTCTACTATTCAGATGGTATTAACATTGGCTCCTTTGCACAAAAAGTACAATATTAAAAGAATCATTGTTTCAACCTACCAGTCTATTACCGGAACTGGTGTAAAAGCCGTTAGACAATTAGAAAATGAGTATGCAGGAGTTCAGGGAGAGATGGCTTACAAATATCCAATTCACAGAAATGCAATTCCACATTGCGACAGTTTTGAAGAAAACGGATACACAAAAGAAGAAATGAAACTGGTTCGTGAAACTCAAAAAATATTGGGTGATAATACCATCAGAGTAACAGCAACTGCAGTTCGTGTTCCAGTTGTTGGAGGTCACAGTGAGGCTGTAAATGTTGAGTTTACTAATGATTTTGATGTAAATGAAGTTCGTGAAATCTTACACAATACGGATGGAGTAGTGGTTCAGGATAATCTGGATACTTTTACATATCCAATGCCTCTGTATGCAGAAGGTAAAAATGATGTTTTTGTTGGAAGAATCCGTCGTGACGAAAGCCAGCCCAATACTTTAAACATGTGGATTGTTGCTGATAATTTAAGAAAAGGAGCGGCTACAAACACAATTCAGATTGCAGAATATTTAATTTCAGCGGGTTTGGTATAATAAATAGAGGTTACAAAAATTGTTATAGTAAAAAACCGTAATTACCAAAAGTGATTACGGTTTTTTATGTTACGAATAAGTAAGAAAAACAAAAATTTCAATAGAATATTCATACTATTGAAATTTTGAATTTTAAATATTTGAATCTATTTTTTAATATTCCGGAGCTAGTTCAAGCTCTAAGCCTTCTAATTCTGTAGTAATGGGTATCTGACAACCTAAACGGCTATTCGATTTTACATAAAAGGCTTCTGAAAGCATGGCTTCTTCATCATCTCCCATTTCAGGCAAGGCAACATCATTAAGAACATAACACTGGCAGGAAGCACACATCGCCATACCGCCACAGGTTCCTTCAACAGGAAGTTCATATGCTTTGCATAACTCCATTATGTTCATAGCCATATCTGTAGGAGCCTGTAATTCATGTATAACTCCTTCGCGATCTTTAATCTTTATTAATACATCCATTTTAAATTATTGGAATTTTGGAGAATCTGATAACGTGATCAAATTCATTTTATGGTTAACTATTTGGTTTAAAGCTAAATGCGTATTCTCTTGTTCTGTCCTTTAAATGCATTTTTAATCCAAGAAGCGTATCATTTTTCTCTAATATGGTAATAATTGCAATTACAGAGTAATAATCCTTTTCAGATTGAAAAATGAGTGTACCTTCATATGTAACATTTGCAATTCCTTTTTTATCAGTAGTTGCAGAAATTTTTCTTGGTCGTGAAAATTCAGCTGAAGAGTAAGTTGCTTTATTGGCAAATTTTGCGCGCCCTTCACAAAAATCATATAAAAAATCATAATTAGCAATACGCAGACCACCTAATTCTGGAGTTGTGGAAATTATAATTTGTCCCTGATATTTAAAATCAGACCATTCTTCAGATTCATTTAACCACGCCTTATCAACTGCATAAATCTCAGTAGCTTTCTGACTATGACTTACAACGGTAAAAAACAGTAAAAAGAATAATGTGTAAAAAAGCTTCATATATTTAAGATTTAAGGTTGGCTACAAATTTAAGTTAAATCTGTGTTAATAACCTCACTTAATCTCTTAAATCTTTAATGCTTTTTTTATTACAATCGTAAAAAAACACGTTATTAATTAATTATATTTATTTTTTCTTAACAAGTAACCTTATAAGGAATATTATTCTTATTAATTCGGTTTATAAAATATTAACAACGGTTTCAATCTGGGGTACATATTTTTTTATAGTTGTCTCTACACCGGCTTTTAATGTCATTTGATTGACACTGCAGCTAATGCAGGCACCTTCAAGACGAACTTTTACATGTTTGTCATCTTCAATCGAAATCAACGAAATGTCACCTCCATCCGAATTTAAGAAAGGTCTGATTTCATCCAGTGCTAATAATACGTTGGTTTTTACTTCTTCTGTTGTCATAATGTTATGTGTTAATTAGAGAATCTGTCAATTAAATAATTGTTTTTAGCAAATATCTAATTATCTCAATTTTATTTCTTTTTAACCGCCGAACAACCTGCCATAGTTGTTATTTTAATAGCTTCAGTAGCCGGTAAACTATCATTTCTATCTACCACTTCCTGAACTACACTTCGTGTTATTTCTTCAAAAACTTTTTCAATTGCCGAGGCAGTCTGCAAAGCGGCAGGACGACCATAATCTCCGGCTTCACGTATGGATTGTACAATAGGTACTTCTCCTAAAAAAGGAACTCCTAAATCTTCTGCTAAATTTTTAGCGCCTTCCTGCCCAAAAATATAGTATTTGTTTTCAGGTAATTCTTCAGGTGTAAAATAAGCCATGTTTTCGATAATACCTAAAACAGGAACATTTATGTTATCCTGCATGAACATGGCTACTCCTTTTTTAGCATCTGCCAAAGCTACAGCCTGTGGTGTACTCACCACGACAGCTCCGGTAATAGGCAATGATTGCATTATAGAAAGATGGATATCTCCGGTTCCCGGAGGTAAATCGATTAGCATGAAATCCAATTCTCCCCAATCTGCATCAAAAATCATTTGGTTCAATGCTTTTGCAGCCATTGGTCCTCTCCAGATGACAGCCTGGCTCGGTGCGGTAAAAAATCCAATGGAAAGTATTTTGATTTCATAACTTTCAACAGGTTTCATTTTTGATTTTCCGTCAACTGTAATTGATATTGGTTTTTCATTTTCAACATCAAACATAATTGGCATCGAAGGCCCATAAATATCAGCATCCAAAACACCAACTGCAAATCCCATTTTTGCCAAAGTTACAGCCAGATTTGCTGTTACCGTTGATTTTCCAACACCTCCTTTTCCGGAGGCAACGGCAATAATATTTTTAATTCCAGGAATGGCGCGACCTTTAATCTCGTTTTTCTCAGGAGTTTCTACTTTAATGTTTACTTTTATTTTTGCTTCCGGTGATACCAATTCAAGGATTGTCTTTTTGATATCATCTTCAGCTCTTTTTTTGATGTGCATTGCAGGCGTATGAAGTACTAAATCTACTACTACTTCATCTCCAAAAGTGATTACATTGGCTACAGCGCCACTCTCCACCATATTTTTTCCTTCTCCGGCTATAGTTATTGTTTCTAACGCTTTAAGGATTTCTTTTCTGTCTAACTTCATTTTGATATTGTATTTTCTAATGAATGAAATAAATTTAAATGCATTGCAATTTAAACCCAATTTCAGAATGCAAAGATAACAGATTATGTTCGGATTTAAGCTGTTTTGGATTGTATTTGTTGATATCGGAATTATCGAAAATGATATTATTGCGTTTTATCAACACAAGATTTTAAAGAGATGTATTATGGCTAAGTTTGAAATTGCCAAAAGCAGAATAAATTGTAAAAAAAAGAAACCCGAAAGATTTATAAGTCTGTCGGGTTTCTTAAAATAGTGTACAAGTTTTATTCGTATTTTAAATATTTTAGGATATCTATCCGGCTCACCTGATAGGCTTTGGCCATCACAATTATTAAAGTCAATACTAATAAAGAAACCAGCGAAATACCAAACGGAACAATTGAAATTCCGATTCTGAAAGCAAAATTCTCCAGCCATTTTTGAAGTAAAATATAAGCAGGAACAATGCCGATTACAAAACCCAGTAAGCAAAACCCTATATATTGTTTAGAAAGTTCTTTTACTAATGCATCTGTTTCTGCGCCTAATGTTTTTCTAATGGCAATTTCCTTTAATCTTCGTTCCATGGAGAAGGAAGCCAAAGCGAACAATCCGAAAATGGCAATAATAATGACTACAACATTCAATATAAAAAACAAATCTTTCTGTTTTACTTGTTCCTGATAGGTTTTAGCAAATCCTTTATTGACAAATTCATAATCAAAAGGATAATCCTGATTGATGTTTTTCTCCCAGTATATTTTAAGCTTAGCTAAAGTCTCTGTTAAATTAGTAGGAGAAACTTTTACGTAAATATTATCAAAATTATTCCATTTTAAAGTTTTAAGATTGACAAAAACCATAGGCGGTACTTTGCTTTGAAATCCCGTAATGTGAAAGTCCTTTACAATTCCAACAACCTTAAATTTTAAATTTCCTTTTTCACTTCCCCAACCTGAAGCGATGATGGTGTTGATTGGGTTCTTAAGCCCTAATGTTTTAGCGAGGGTCTCATTAATTAACCAATTGCTAATAGTGTCTGAAGCATACTTAGGAGACAAATCCCGTCCTTTGACAATCTTAATTTTCATCATTTCCAGAAAACCAAAATCCATTTCGACATTTCGGGGTTGTACAAATACACCGTTGTGTGTAAATCCTGAACTTGAATTGGTACTGTTCCCAAAGCTCCCTGCAAAAGTAGATACATCCTCAACGCCTGATAGTTTGAGAATTTCTTGTTTTGTAGTCAGATATTTTTCTGCTTTTTTATTTCGATCGATAGATTTAAGCGGAATTTTAATGACCTGATCTCCACTAAAGCCAAGATCTTTATTCATCATATAATTTACTTGAGAGTTTACAATTAAAGCCCCGATAATAAAAAAGGCCGCAATACCAAATTGGAAAATCAACATAGCGTTTCGAATCCAAATACCGCTTTTGCTTCTGGAAAAATTTCCTTTTAAAACTTTCAGGGTTTCAAAATTGGAGATATAAATGGCCGGGAATATACCTGCAAGAATAATAACTAATCCAAATATAAAAATAAGCTGCAGGTAAAATTCGCCACCATTCATTGTCAATGACTTCTTGAGGAAGTTGTTGTAATAGGGTAAAGAAAGTTCGACTATCGCCAATGCAAAAAGAATGGCTAGGGTTGTAATAATGGTAGTTTCAAATATAAATTGTTTGATAATTTGTGTTTTGCTTGCTCCTACGATTTTACGAACGCCCACTTCTTTTGCACGTTTAATTGCAGAGGCAGTGGCTAAATTGATATAGTTGACAAGTGATAAAATTAGAATTAGAATAGACAGACCAACCATGATATAAAGCAATTGCAAATTGCCTTTTCCTTCAGGGAAATTATAACCACTAGAAGTTTTTGTTCCATGTAGGCGTGCTTGCTCCAGTTGATCGAGAATTACTGTGATTTCACCATTTTCCTTTACGTATTGTTCAGGTGTCTGACCACTTTCTTTCGCGTCTTTTAAAGTTCGATTGACATAGTTTACATTTTGCATCTTCTTTAAAATGGCATCCCTATTAGCACCTTTTTTGGTTTTAATAATTAAAGTGTAATTGAAGTTCCCCCAACTATTTAGATCACCCTCTCTCAATAGACCGCCAAAGACATAGTTAGGTTCGATTGAAGAAGGTTTGATGATTTTGTAAACTGATTTTATGACATAAGGTTTTTTGTCATTAATTAGAATTTTGCCAATAGGATCTTCATTCTTGAAAATTAGTTTTGCTTCATCTTCCGAAATGGCGACACTATTCCTTTCTTTAAGTATATCTTTTTTGGCCCCCTTTACAATCGGAAAAGGAAAGATGTCAAAGAAATCGTAATCAGCGACGATTATTTTTTTACCCATCCATTTTTGATTTTGATACCTGATAATGTCTTCATAATACCAACCATCATAAAAGCAAATGGATTCGATCTCAGGAATAGTGGCTTTACAGGTGAGGCCAAAAGGAATAGAGCTTGCTGCCCAAATATCACCAGTTGCACCAATTTTATTGAGGACTTGATATACATTCTCTTTTTCAGGATTCCATTGATCGTATTCGTTTTCGTTATTCCAATATAAAATGGCGAAAATCACGCCTGCAATTCCAATGCTTAATCCCAGAACATTTAAAAACGAAAACAATTTGTTTTGCTTTAAATGATATATAAATATTTTAAACCAGTTAAAAATCATGTTGTATATTTTTAGTTATTATGTTTGCTTTTTTAGTTTTAAATAATTGCTACTACTTTGCAAACAAATCCTGCCAGGATTACGATTGCTGCTATAATAAATTTTACCATTTGAAATTATTTAGCATCCATAAAAACATCAACATTTCTCTGATTTAATCGCTCGGAAAATATAACGCCGTCTTTCATGTGAATCGTTTTTTGCGAAAAAGAAGCATCATAATCAGAGTGTGTTACCATCAAAATTGTGGCTCCTTTAGCGTGTAAATCCGTCAGAAGTTCCATCACTTCATTACCATTTTTACTGTCCAGATTACCCGTTGGTTCATCAGCAAGAATAATTTTAGGGTCGTTGACCAAAGCTCTTGCAACGGCAACTCTTTGCTGCTGACCGCCAGAAAGCTGTTGCGGAAAATGTTTCAGTCGATGCGAGATGTTGAGTTTCTCAGCGATAGCTTCTATTTTTTGTTTTCTGTCAGATGCTTTTACGTTGTTGTAAAGCAAAGGCAATTCGATATTGTCATAAACAGAAAGTTCGTCGATCAAGTTGAAATTCTGAAAAATAAAACCAATGTTTTCCTTTCGTACATTGGCTCTTCCTTTTTCTTTTAAACCCACCATTTCCTGGTCCAGTAATTTATAACTCCCTTCAGAAGCACTGTCCAAAAGGCCTATGATATTCAACAAAGTCGATTTACCGCAGCCCGAAGGCCCCATAATAGTTAAAAAATCTCCTTTTTTAATTTCTAAAGTAATACCGCTTAAAGCAGCAGTTTCTACTTCTTCTGTTCTAAAAACTTTGGTTAAATTTTGAATTGTTATCATAGTTTTAAAATGTTAGTTTGTTATTGATTATTTTTTGATTGATGATTGAAACGTTGTTAATTGTGAATTGTGAATTGCAAACTGTGAATGTAATTGAGACTATTATTGAAAACTGAACACTATTCAATCGACAATTCTTCAACATCTTTGTAATCAGAATAAGAGGAAATAATAACCGATTCGCCTTCTTTTAAACCTTCCAGCACTTCATAATACGAAGGGTTTTCGCGGCCTAATTTTATATTTCTTCTCACTGCTTTATTTCCTTTTACAACAAAAATCCATTTTCCTGCTGTTTCCTGATTAAAGCTTCCTTTTTGAAGGACTAAGGTTTTATTTTTTTCAGATAAAATAAGTTTCACTCCGAAACTAAGTCCGTCCTGAAGAGCAATTTTTTCTTTAGATACAAAGGCCAATTCTACTGTAAAATGACCGCTTTTTACTTCCGGAATTACCTTCGTCACCAGAACTTCCAGATTTTCACCTTTAAATTCTACCTGACCTTTTAAGTCTTCGCGAATTTTTTCCAAATAAAACTCATCCACTTCCGCGGTTAGTTTGTAACCTTGTTTCGAATCGATTTTTCCGATGCTTTCCCCGGCTTGAAATGTTTTTCCTAAAACAGGTTCAAAAGAAGTTAGTCTGCCGGATTCCGGAGCTGTAATCAAAAAGTTCTTTTTGTGTTTCTTAAAATCTCCAGGCTTTTTTCCATAGTCTGAATCGAACGGTTAATTTGCGAAATCTGCATTTGATTGGTTTGTTTCTCTTTCTGAATACTTTGCTGAATGGTTCTTTTTCGCTCTTCCTGAAAACGCAGACTTTCTTTAAACGTATTCCAGTCATTTTTAGAAATTACATCTTTAGCAAACAACTTCGAATTCATATCGTACAATCTTTTGGCATCATTATAATCGTGTTCGATTAAAACCAAATCTTTAGTCAAATTCAATTCCTGATTTCTAATGTTTAGTTTTCCCGTATTCAGATTGTTGATTTGCTCAATAATGGCAGTTTCCTGAGTCAGGTAATTCAGTTCTGTATTCGGATTGTATAAACGTGCCAGTGATTGACCTTTGGTAACCATGGCACCGTTTTCGACAAAAATCTCTTTTACGGATCCGCCTTCCGTTATATTTACAAGCATTACATTCAAAGGTTCTACTTTTGCCTGAAAAACTACAAAATCTTCAAAAAAAGCTTTTTCAATTTTTTGGATATTGATTTCATCCTCATTTACATTTAAACTTCTTTTTGTGTTAAATGAAAAAAAGACGACTGCAGCCAAAACTAAAAAAACGCCAATTGCTATTGTGAGATATCTAAATTTTCTATTTTTACGAGGAATTACCTTGTCCATTTTTTAAATAATTTACTGATAATCAATAGGTAAATACTGTGCCATAGAATTTATGATTTGTAATGTGTTGATTTTAAAGAAGCTTTAAAAAAGATCTAAAAACCGAGTGTTCGATAATGAACAGTTGACCGTTCAAAATCGGACAAAAAAAGACCGCATGCGAAAAAAACAAGCCCAAATATTAATCGTTGACGATCAGGAAGAAATACTTTTTTCGGCCAAAATGATTCTCAAAAAACATTTTGAAACCATTTTTACGGAAAATAATCCAAAAAAGATCATTTCTATTTTAAATGAAAATGAAATAAATGTGGTTTTATTAGACATGAATTACCGAATTGGATTTGAAGACGGAAGAGAAGGCATTCATTGGCTTAAAGAAATTAAAACACTATCTCCACAAACCATCGTGATTTTAATGACTGCTTTCGGAAAAATTGATACAGCGGTGGAAGGAATAAAAATTGGCGCATTTGATTATGTTTTAAAACCCTGGCACAACGAAAAATTATTGGAAACAATTGATAAGGCTGTCGCCGAAAGCAGAAAAAATAACAAAAAAGTTGTAACAGATGCAACGCAAAATACAGCAAAAAGTTATTTCGTCGGAACTTCTCCAAAAATAAAACAATCGTATTCCATTGCCGAAAAAGTAGCCAAAACCGATGCCAATGTTTTGATTTTAGGCGAAAACGGAACGGGGAAATATGTTTTTGCAGAATTTATCCATCAAAATTCCACACGAAAAAATGAACCTTTTGTGCATGTAGATTTAGGTTCGTTAAGTGATAATTTATTCGAAAGTGAACTTTTTGGATACGCAAAAGGGGCTTTTACCGATGCCAAAACCGATACTGCAGGAAGATTTGAATCGGCACAAAACGGAACTATTTTTCTGGATGAAATTGGGAATATTCCGCTTCACTTGCAATCTAAATTACTGCATGTTTTGCAATCCAAAACCGTTACGCGTCTGGGCGAAAGCAAAGCAAGGCCTTTGAATGTCAGAATCATTTCAGCAACCAATAATGATATTAAAGCGGAGGTAAAAAATAAAACCTTTCGCGAAGATTTGCTTTATCGCATCAATACCATGGAAATAAATCTGCCGTCGTTGCGCGAACGAAAAGATGATATAGTTCCTATGGCGCATTTTATTCTGGATCAGATTGCAGAAAAGTACAATCAGGATAATTGGAAATTTGAAGAAAATGTTGCGCCTTATCTTGAAAAATATCCGTGGAAAGGAAATATTCGCGAACTCGAGAATAAAATCGAACGCGCGTTAATTTTAGCAGAAAACAATACGATTTCTGTGAACGATCTGGATATTTTAAATTTTGAAGAGATTCAGGAAAATGATGAAAATCCTTTATCTGAAATGGAGAAATCTGCCATAGAAAAAGCACTTTTTAAACATCACGGAAATATTTCTAAAACCGCCGAAGAATTGGGTCTTTCAAGAGCCGCTTTGTACCGAAGAATTGAGAAATATGATTTGAAAAATGGATAAAGAATCAAGAATCAAGAATCAAGAATCAAGATAATTTTTATCCGCCAAATCTGCTTAATCTGCGAGAGAATTCAATCATTTTAATCCTGTAATCTGTAGCAATAAAAAATAATGAAAAATTGGAAATTTTATAATGCTTTGTTTGTAAGGGTTTTGTTTGTAATGATTCTCTTTTTCTTTTGCGTTTTTTTAATCTATAAAATGTTTTATTACAATGCGATTTTGATTGGGTTCTTTGTTTTTTTGATGCTGGCCGAAATGTATTTTTACGTCAAAAACCAATTGCAGTTTTACGACAGAACCTTGCTTTCGATTTTACAAAAAGATTTCTCGACTCATTTTCCCGAAGAGAATAAAAAAGACAATTTTAAAAGTCTGTATTTGTTGTACGAAACTTTAAAAATGCAGCAGCAGGAGCAGACCTCAAAAGAAATGATTTACCGTTCTCTTTTAAATAATATCGATACGGCAGCTTTAATTTTAGAAAAAGAAAACAACGACTGGACTGTTTTTTTAATGAACGATTGTTTCTCCCAATTATTCAAAGTTCCAAAAATCAGCCATTGGAAATACCTTCAAAATTATCTGCCTTCACTTTGTAATGAAATCGAAAAAACAGATTTCAGTGAATTAAAAATGGCTATTTCTATTAAAATTGAAGAACAGGATTTACAGACTTTCATGCTGCAGACTTCACGAACGCAAACCTACAATAAAGAATATTTTATTATTTTATTAGACAGTATTCAGCGTGTTATTGAGAAAAAAGAGAAAGAAGCATGGATTAATCTGATGAAAATTATTTCTCATGAATTAATGAATTCCTTAACGCCAATTCGTGCGCTTTCACAGAATTTACTCCAGATTGTCGATCAGGAAGAACTGGAAGATGATGATTTTGAAGATATAAAAAGCAGTATTTCGACCATCATCAACAGAAGCGATCATTTGCAGGTTTTTGTAGAGAATTACCGAAAATTGGCTATGCTGCCAACGCCAACCAAACAAATGACCCCGATTAATTCGTTATTCGAAGATTGTTTGCGTGTTATGAGTCCAATTTTGAAAACAGAAAACATCGATTTAATAAATGATACTCACAGCTCACGATCGATTATGATGGATAAAAATCAAATGGAACAGGTGATTATCAATCTGATTACCAATAGTATTTATGCTTTGAAAGAAAAGCAAAAAAAGAAAATGTATGTGTCGAGTTATACCGAAAACAATCGCTTTTTTATCACCATTTCGGATAACGGAAAAGGAATCGATCCCGAAATTCAGGACAAAGTTTTTCTTCCATTTTTCACCACCAGAAAAGACGGTGCCGGAATTGGTTTAACACTTTCTAAAAACATCATCGAAGCACACGGCGGTTATTTAAGCTACCAAACTGATGAAGATAAAACGAGTTTTGTGATTTGTTTGATTTAATGATTTTCTTTCACCATATAAGTGATATAAGTTCATTTTATTTATGTCAAAGTTTCAACACAATCTTGTCATCCCGAGGAACGAGGGATCTTCGACAGAAACTCCGCAAACAAAGTCGCCAATCTTTGTAGAGCTACTTGCGAAGATCCCTCGTTCCTTGGGATGACAAAAAAGGCCTATAGTTTAAATGAGCTTATATCACTTATATGGTAGAAACATCAGGCTGCCAAAAGTGTTTTTCAAAATCGATAATTTGATTATCGACTACTTTGATGCCTTCGTTTTCTAAAAGCTGCTGCATTAGATTAGTTCCGTCAAAGTGATGTTTTCCTGTAAGAAGACCTTTTCTGTTTACGACTCTGTGTGCCGGAATATCTTCGATGTTATGGCAGGCATTCATGGCCCATCCGACCATTCGGGCAGAACTTCCCGATCCCAGAGCTTTGGCAATAGCCCCATAAGAAGTTACTTTTCCATATGGAATTTGTCTGGCAACAGTATATACTCTTTCGAAAAAATTATCTTCAGCCATGGAAATATATATTTTAAGATGAAAGATTTTAATTCCGGTACATTTCGATTATCCGAAATAATAATTCAGAATATTAAAAAGTGTTACTAGAGCGACTAATCCTGTGATGCTTCCAATAATCGTATTCATGTTACGCATCAGGTAATCGGTTTTCTTTTCGATGCTTCCGAAAAAAGCAATGTAGCTGTATAAAACGACGAATGACCCTAAAACAGAACCCAATACAAAAATAAAAATGACATTGTTTTCAAATACAAAAAGCTGGTACGAAGCCAAAGTTACACTCACTACCACATAATAGGGAATCGGAAAAAAGTTTAATCCCGATAACAACATACCTAAAAAGAAACGGCTTTTTTTGCTCTTTTTTTTGATTTTGGATTTCTTGGCTGTGGGTACTTTTGCTATAAATAAAAAGTAGATGGTCAGGGCTGCAAAGATGCCAAAACCCACTTCTCTCAACAAAGTCACTACATCCGGCCTGCTATTAATCACCTGAGCAAATAAAACCGCTACATAAACCTGAAAAAAGATGACCACAACGGCACCAATAACAAACCACATGGCATTTTTTTTTCCTTCTTTCAGATTTATTTTGGCTGCCGTCATGTTGATCAGTCCCGGAGGAACAATCCCAATGATGGCGGCAATAAAACCTGAAAGTAATGGAGTAAGTAAGGCCATTCAGTTATTTATGGTTGAAAAATGTGTTTTAAAATTAAAGTTAGTCCTTAATTTTAAAACGAATATACGTAATTGCCTTGTTAATTTCTAAATATTGTTTTTCATAAAAAGTTTGAAAAGCAGTTACTTCTTCCGGACTTCCTTCATTTGTATATACATTATGGTTTGCATATAAAACTTCGTGTCCTTCACCGTGAAGTAATCCCAAGGTATAACCGTGCATGAATTCACTGTCGGTTTTGAGGTTGACAACACCTTCTTTTTTAAGGATTTTTTTATACAATTTCAAAAACTCCGAATTCGTCATTCTGTGTTTTGTTCTTTTGTATTTGATTTGCGGATCCGGAAAAGTAATCCAGATTTCATCTACTTCATTTTCTGCAAAAATATGATTGATCAGCTCGATTTGGGTTCTGATAAAGGCAACATTATGCAAACCGGTTTCAACAGCAGTTTTCGCGCCTCTCCAGAAACGGGCACCTTTTATGTCAATTCCGACAAAATTTTTATTGGGATATCTTTCAGCCAGTCCAACAGAGTATTCTCCTTTTCCACAGCCTAATTCTAAAACTAATGGATTGTCATTTTTAAAGAAATCAGCATTCCATTTTCCTTTAAGCGGAAATAAATCGCTTACAACTTCTTCTCTTGTTGGTTGAAAAACGTTTTCGAATGTTTCGTTTTCCCTGAATCTTTTTAGTTTATTTTTACTTCCCACTTTTACAAAAATTTTCAGCAAAATTAAGGAATATAAACGAATGAATTTGGTTTGCTGTGTTTAAAAAAGAAGAAAATCGCAATGCTTGTTTTCTTTAAAAACAAATCTTGCGATTTTTATAGTTATGAACCGTAGTGAGGTTCTGTTATGGGTTTTGATTTTGGATCGAGTGTTTCATCGTGTTGTGATAAATCGAGGCCTATATGTTCGTTTTCTTCAGAAACGCGCAACGGGATAATAAAATTGGTTACTTTAAATAAAAAGTAAGCTCCGAAGAAAGTAAAAATAGAAACCAGTACCAAAGCCATCATGTGATGTGCGAATACGTTCCAGCCACCGTGTAATAAACTTGCATCTTCACCATGGGCAAAAATAGCAGTCAGGATCATTCCCATGATTCCGCCAACACCGTGACAGGCAAAAACGTCTAAAGTATCGTCGAATCTTTTTGAGTATTTACAGTTGACAACTGAATTGGAAACCAATGCCGTAATAAATCCGAAGAACATACTTTCCGGAACCGAAATAAAACCAGCTGCAGGCGTAATGGCTACCAAACCTACAACAGCTCCAATACAAGCGCCTAAAGCCGATACTTTTCTTCCGTTCATTCTGTCAAAGAATACCCAGGTTAACATGGCTGCTGCCGATGATGTTGTTGTCGTGGCAAATGCCATTGCTGCTGTTCCGTTGGCGGCCAATGCTGAACCGGCATTGAATCCGAACCAGCCAAACCACAACATTCCTGTTCCTAATAATACAAAAGGAATGTTGGTTGGAATATGGTCGCTGTTTTTTCTTTTACCCAAAACCAGAACTCCTGCCAGAGCAGCAAATCCGGAGCTCATGTGTACTACTGTTCCTCCGGCGAAATCTTTTACGCCAAAATAACTTCCCAAAACTCCGGTTGGATACCAAACCGAATGGCACAAAGGAGCATATATGAAAATAGTAAATAAGCTGATGAATAATAAATAGGAAATGAAACGTACGCGTTCCGCAAATGATCCGGTAATAATAGCCGGAGCAATAATGGCGAACTTCATCTGAAATAAAGCAAACAACATAAACGGAATCGTACTTGCCAATTGTTTATGAGGCAAAACGCCCACATAATCCATAAAAGCAAAAGTGCCAGGGTTTCCAAAAAAGCTATAAAAGTTATCTCCGGAAGTAAAACCAACAGGTTCTCCAAACGCCAGACTAAATCCGACAGTAACCCATAAAAGCGTTACCACACCCAAACAAATAAAACTTTGCAGCATTGTTGAGATCACGTTTTTTCGGCCTACCATTCCACCGTAGAAGAAAGACAAACCTGGTGTCATGATCAATACCAGACAGCAAGATGTCAACATCCAGGCAACATCGGCCGGCACAATGTGTTCTAATGTATCAAATTTAGATAATACATAAGCGTTTTCCGTAACAGTTGGCCAAAAAGCCCCTATAACACAAACGATACTAATAATAATAAAGGAAATGATCCAGCGTTTTTCTATTTTCATTTTCAAATTCTTTATGTAACCCTATTTTTTTTGGGGGCAAAGTTAAAAAAAAATAAATATTCTCATTTTTAGGGCTCACAAAATAGAGGTCAGGCTTTTATTTTAGTAAATTTTATAAAATTACGTCTGTTTTTTTGAGAGTATGTTATTTTAAACTTCCAAATTGAAGCTATTATTGCTGAATATATTATAATATAATTGATTGTTAGCTTTATGAAGGTCTATAAAAGTTATGTTTATAAAAATAATGTCCTGATTTGTTTATTTTTTCTGAAGTTTTTCAATCAGAATGTTTTCTATAGGGGATTTTACTTTTACAACAGCATCAACCTCATCATTTGGAATCGTCATGGATAAAACATAATGCTGAATCTTCCATTCTTTACCCACTTTTACCAAAACTCCCGAGCCTCGGCAAATTTTCATTTGGGTATTAAGCAATTCATCAAACCAGGCTATTTTTCCGGCTTTGTCAAAAAAGATATTTCGCTCCAAAGTGGTAAAATTCCAAGTGGTTCCTTTATCAAAATAAGGTTTTGCCCAAACTTTGAAATCCGGTTTTGTCCAGTTTTCTGTCGCGTCTGTACCAATAAAAATAGCATCGTCTGCCATAAGGTTAAAGTATGCATCAAACTTTGCATCGGCGGCAGCTTTATGCCAGGCATCTAATGTTTGGCTGATTTTTTCTTTATCTGAATTTTGGGCATTGGCGAAAATAGTAACGAATAACAGAAGTAGGATTGTCTTTTTCATGTGTGATAAAATTTGAGTTTAAAGATAAGAAGATCTAAAATTTTTCTACCATATAAGTTATATAAGTTCATTTCAATCTTGACGCTGAATATTGTGAAATTTTATTTAAACACATAGAAAAACATAGATTTATGTGTAAAAAGAGTTCGATAAAGAAATACATTTCTTTACAAATAGCTTTGTGTCTTTTAAATAAGTGAAAAGCCTTTTTTCAGCGTTCCGAAACTATGTTTCTATGTGTTAAAAATTATGCGCAAAGAGATTCGTTGATTTGATATTGCGAATAAATCTCTCGCAAAGACGCAAAGTTTTTTTTTAAAATTTTCTTATATGCCTTGGTAAGCTATTCACAAAGTAAATCAAAACTTAAATGGCCTTATATAACTTATATGGTAGAAAAAAATTTATATATGGTTTAATCTGGAAAAACAATTATATTTGAGTGCTTTAAAAATCCCAATCATGAATCCGAAAATCTACATAACTTCAATAGCGATTGCCTCTTTACTTTTTGTTTCCTGTAAAAAAGAACTGGAACCACAGGCAAGTACACCCGAATCTGAATTGGTTGCTTTGGGACTGGCAAAAGATACCACCTCGAAAGTCAATACCGTAATACAGAATCCGGCGACTAATCCCAATACCGTTTTGAGTGAGAATGCCGGAATTAATCCTGCTCATGGAAAACCCGGACATCGTTGTGATATTGCTGTTGGAGCTCCTTTAAATTCGGCTGCAACACAAGGTCAGGCTACAACTGCACAACCAAATCAAACCGTTCAGGTCAATCCCAATCAGCAAAATGTTGTGACTACTACAATGGCAGCTCCGGCAAAAGTTGCCAAAGGAATGAATCCGGCGCACGGACAACCAGGACACCGATGTGATATTCCGGTAGGATCGCCTTTGAATTCGCCTGTTGCCAAAACAACAGCTGCAACAACTACTTCAGCTCCGCAAAGTGGAACAACAGAGCAAACTTTTACCGTTACGCCGCCTGCCAATAATCCAGCCGTTCCTGCTTTATTAAGTACCGAAAGTGCCAATACCAAAGCCGTAACCACAGCCGAGGGCATGAATCCCGCACACGGACAGCCGGGACATCGCTGTGATATTTCAGTAGGAGCACCTTTACCGAAATCGTAAGAAAGTGGAAAAGCGAAAATAAAACTTTTTAGATCTTCTAATTATAATAAAAAAGACGTTTCAATTGAAACGTCTTTTTTTATTTATATAATTTGAAAACTTAATGTTCTTTCATTTTTTCGAAAGTCGTAGTCAATATTTTTTTGACTTTTGCCAAAGCACCGCTAAACGCTTTTTCGATAGTGTCTGCGTGTTCTGTAACAGTTACCGGTTGTAGGTTTGCTATACGAACTTCGATTACACATTTTTTATCGTTTAAGCTGAATTTCTCTCCGTTTTCATCTCCAAAATGTACTTCTACTCGGGTAATTTTTTCTTCAAAACGGGTTAGGCCTTTTTCCAGTTCTCCTGAAAAATAGGTTTCCAGTCTTTCGTGTCCATCTATGTTTTTGTCGGTATTGATTTGAATTTTCATATGGTTGTATATTTAATGATTATTCTCAAAGCTATTTTATTTAAGATGAAAAGCCAAGTGAGTTAAGGAAAGATTATGAAAATTTTTGCTCATTTTTGTCATTCCCATGAAGGAGGAATTTTCATTAATTGCTGCGTTCTCAAATCGATAATATTCAGAATTTCTGAAATGCAGGCACCTAAATTCTTTTTAATATCATTGCTCCAAAAACGCAAGACTTTCCAATTTTGAGATTCTAAATAGTGATTGACTTCAAGATCACGCTGTATATTTCGTTCAATCTTTTTTATCCAATATTCTGAATTGGTTTTTGGTTTTTTTTTCGTTTCCCAATCTTTGCCGTGAAAGAATTCGCCATCAATAAAAATCGCAATCTTTAGATTTCTAAAAGTCAAATCTGGACAGCCAAAAACTTTTTTATTGTTTTTTCGGTAACGTAATCCTATATGCCATAAAGCTTTTGCCAAACGAACTTCATCTTTGGTGTTTTTGCCACGAATGGCACTCATGAGTTTCGAACGTTGTTCTAAGGTTAGGAAATCCATATAGATATAAATATATCAATTATGGATTTTTGTTTGTTACAAATTAAAGATGAAAAGTTTCAATATTTATGACAAAAAATCACTAAAATCAACTGCTGTGTAATCAAATCTAGATATGTTTAAGATGTATAAAATATTATCTTTAGTAATTAAGATTAGATTTTCGTTTGGATCTACAAATTTTTTCAAATCACTAAATCTGATTCTGTAATCCCCTCGTCCATTAGATCGGTATAAAGATATTTCAGTCTCGATTTCTTCGTTATCAGTCATAAATCTACCAGAAATTATTTTTTTATTTTCTGGACCAAATTCTTGATCATCATAGTTGTGAATTGAATGATTTTTTAGAAAAGTTCTAACATTAGATATTGCATCTAAAATACTTTTACTTAATCCTGTTTGAGTCGGTATTAACGAAGAAAAAGATATGTTGATTTCTTCTAAAAAATTTAGATTTTTTTGCTGTATAGAATCTTCATTATTACTTATTGTTATAATACATTGTTCAATTATTTTTTTTATAACTTTTCCTCTATGTTCTCTTGCGGGTAGTTCATGACTTCCTTGTCTGGAAACCTCGAAATATTTTATTTCATCAGATGTTAGTAATTTAATTTCATCTTCTTCTCCATTAAAATATAAATCAACTTTTTCTTCCAATTCTAGTAATTTGATTTCTAGTAATTCTAGATCTATATTGCTTTTTTCAATATCCTTAAATTCAACTAAAAGTGTGTATAGATTTGCCTTATTAAACCAATAACTATTTTCAGGTAGTTTTATTTCATTCACTATTTCAATTGAATTTTTTAGTAAATCTAATTGTTTCGAATAATTATCAAATGAGGAATTGTATTTTTCTAAATAATAGTTTATTTTACTACTTCTACTAAAATATGTCCCTTCTAAAAAAGTTGATACTATTAACATTATGTATTGAGAATCAAACATCCTTTTGATATCATTATTCGAGAATATTTTTTTGCTATTAAAAAAATCTAAAACCTCTGTTTTTACACTAGCATCAAGAACAATATCAGTATCTCTTAATGTAGGATTAAATTCTTGATCGACCAATTGTTTGCAGAAAATTGCAAATTCACCTCCGCCAAATTCTGCATTTAAAACTTCATTTGCATTTAATGAATAGTTAGTACTATTTATTCTTTTAAAAACTTCTTTTATATTATCATTTCCAATATCTTTCAAATCTTTTACAGTAATAGAGTAATTCAAGAACTCTTTTTTTTCATCAACTGTTAAATCATCAAATGAGGTTATTTTATTTTGATTTGTAAAATCATTTTTAGCTTGAATATAATCTACAATTGTTGTCAATCTTTGTTGACCATCTACAACAACTTCAATAGTTTGTAATTTATCAACATCCACTTCATCGCTTGCAATATAAATTTCCGGAAACGGAAAGTTTAATAAAATTGTTTCAATAAAGGCATATTTATGCTGCTTTTTCCATACGAGTTTCCTTTGAAAATGAGGTCCAGTAACTAAGGAGCCATAAGTGATTTTATTATATAGATCGATTAACTTTACACTATTTGATGGAATACTTGATTTTAGCTTCATTTTTTTAACGTAATAAATTAACTTGAATTGTTTTTATGTTTTCTTGGTGGTAAGTTTCAAAATAATGCCATGATTTATAAATTTCAAGATTTATCTCTCTACCGTATAGCATTTTATATTTCTCCTGTGCCTCAACTATTTCTTTTGTAAATTCAAAATCTAAAGGAAGAAACCTTATTGCCAATCTTCCCATTAATGCATATTTAGCAAGACTACTCCTGCTAGACCATATATTTCTGTAAAAATCTGTATGATCATACAAATTTTTGATTTCTTTATCAAAAAGAGAAGAGGATATGATAGCAACATCAAGATCTGATTTTTGCTGTGATATATTATTATTAAAGTTGAAATCAAACTCTTTAAATAAATATAAACCCTCATCTGATGAATCTGGTTTTAAACTAAAACCTAATTTTCCAGAACCAACAATTACTATGTCTCTAATATGCACTTTTAATATAGAAGCTATTTCTTTTTTAAAGTCATATTCTTTTCCAATTTCAATTTTATTGAAAAAATAAGAAGAATCTTCAATCAAATAGCGTTGGACTATTGAATCCGATTTAGAATTAATACAATCTTTTTTAAAGTTATCTAAAATCATAATTAATTTATTTTCGACAGTATTTCTCGTATGTTTTGTCCAATAGCTTTTGCTAATAATGGTGGGACAGCATTACCTACTTGAGTATATTGTGGAACCTCAAATTTTCTCATTTCTCCTCCAGTTGTAACTTTTGACCTAAATTCATACCAATCTGGAAATGATTGAAATCTGGCCATTTCTCTAACAGTTAAGGTTCGTGTTTGATCAGGATCATAGTGACATAAGTCATCAGGAATAGTTAATTGAGCCGGAGCCGGTTCCGATTTTCTCAAAGCTCTTTGTGAGTGCTTACGTGTTGGAATAGATTTTATTAGAGTTTCAACTTCAGTATTTGTTGCAACTTTGGAAATTTCCTCTCCATAATTATCAAGAAATAATAACTCGTGTTTAGAAAATTCAATTTTTAATTTATCAAGTAATTCTTTAGATATGTCTTTGCCTGTAAATAAATCAGTAGCTCCTTTTTTTAATCCATTTTGGAATTGTTCTATAACTTGATAAAAACGAAATCTTGATTTAACTAAAAAGTTGTGGTTCCTTACTTCATGATTTTTAATTTGAATTGGATCAGTTGAGCCATTAGGAAATACATTATTTATGAAATTTGCGTATTTACCATTAGTTTTATTTAATTTATATTTAATTGATGTATTCTTTATATCTTCAATAGCATCTTTGGCTGTAATAAATTTATCATTTAAGTGGGATATTTTTGGTAAAATTACTCCATCAAACAATTCAGGATTGCTTTCAATATCATAATATATAAAATCTCTAAATGAAATGTTTTCCAAATTATTTCTATTCGCAATCACTAAGTTATAGAATCTTTCAGAGCTTAAAAGAATTTCATTATTTAAATGTAATTGATTCAATTGATCGAATATATCTCTTCTATATGCTTGTAAAATAAAACGTGGCCTATTTTGAGGAACGCCAAAATATTTTGAATTTAACATCATACAAACAGGAACAAAACCTTCTAAAACAAATGCCTTTGAAACTTCCAGCCAAGCGTAATATTTTCGCTTATCTTCACCCTCTCCTTCAGTAAAAGGAGATGTTATTCCCTTCACATTTTCTAATAGGACGGTCTTAGGCTGTATTAATCCCGCAAATTTTGCAAAAGAAAGAGGTAATTGGTTTTTGTGATTATCTTTTTCCCTTCTTCCTGCTAAGCTAAAGCTTTGGCAAGGAGGTCCACCAGAAATGAGATCAATATTTACTTCCCTTAGTTCCTGTATGATGGCAGGATTCTCATTAAAAAAATCTAATAAATGATCAATATTACCTATTAGTAGTTTTTCTTTCAGGTTAATGTTTTCTTGTAGATCAGAAAAATTTCCATTGGAAGTAGAAAAGGGATTTTCACGTAATCTGTTTTCTAAGTCATTTTGGGGATAGTTGCTTTTGATCCAAAGTGACTTGGTAGCACTTTTTTTCTTTTGTGAAAGAGATTGTAGGTTTTCATTTAAAAGATTATATGCAAAAGTTTCTCCTGCCATAGGAGATAATTCATTGGCAAAAAACAATTCGAATCCAGCGGAATCCAATCCTAGACTCATTCCTCCGCATCCTGCAAACAGCTCAATATGTGTCAATGTAATATTATAATTTAATTTAGAACTGTAAATATAGTTTAAGATAGTAACTTTTTGAAATAATGAACTGTTTTTATTTCTATGGTTTTTTACAAAAATTTCTTATAAAAACCCAAAACCCTAGCCCTGATAGTAGCGGCATCCTTTTATGGCGGGGTTCGCCATAAAAGATAGAGCGGAGAGCAGGAAACAGCTCCTGAAAATTAGGCTACTTCTCCTTCTTTCCCCATTTTATTTTTATTTTTCCGTTGTCGTCAATGGCTTGTAGATGCAGAATGATTCCGTTGTCGCGAACGGCATCACGCTCGGCCTGAGTGGCGAGGTTGACATCGTTTTTGGAGTTTCGGAGCGGGATGGTGAGGGCTAAATTGGTGCCGGCGCCAAACGAATAGATTCCGTTGATATCTAAGTTCAGGACACTCGAGCTGACGGTTAGCGTATTGACGTCGATTAATTCTCCACGCAGGTTGAGACTGCCGGATAAATCGCTGAAAGTGATGTTTTTGACATCGCGAAACGGAAAAGCAAATTTGCCCACTTTTACAATGGGCGCAAAATTGACCAAAGCGCCATCTGTGACCTTGAAATCAAGTTTTCCGTGCATGGAATTGGTGATGAGCTGGCCCTGACTGTTGATGAAACCGGTAACATTGGCCTGACTGCTGAGTTTTCCTTTTATGTTTTCGGGAAGGAAAGACTGGATTCCGAAATTGTTGAACGATTTCAAAAAACCTGCAATATCTACCTTGTTTACGCTGGCATTGGAGACGAAATTGTAGTTTTTGCCATTGGGCGACACGACGGTATTAAACGTAATGCTTCCGCTGGAGGTCTGCAGCGCAGCATTTTTGATAATCAACCTGGAATCGAGCATCTGGATAGTGGCTTTTGTGTTGGTGGCGGTCAGTTTATTGTACGTGATCTTGTCGGCTTTGATGTTGATGTTTACAGCACATTTTTCGATTGTGGTGCGCAACTGATCGGACATGGTTGCTTTTTTGGTGCGTTTGGCTGCGGTTTTCTTTTTTTGTGAAGTCGCCAGAATACCTAAAAATTGTTTGAGGTCGAGACTGGGACAATAGATGTTCCAGTCCACAATCATTTTCTCCGGTGCGTCGTAATACAAATTCAGGAAATTATTGATTTTTCCGTCAATGAAAATCGTATTGCTTTTGTGTTTGTAGGCGATTTTTTTAATCAGTAATGCCTTTTCGGTAAAGTCGAGTTCTACGTTTATTTTTTCGGCTTTTACATTTTTCGGAATAAAAAGAAAAGAAGCGTTATCGACTTTTACATTTCCGATGAAATGTGGTTTGGTGATGTACAAATCGACGATATCAAACTGAAATTTCAGGTTGGCTTTGGCATGGCCTTCTGAAAACTGAATCCATTTGTCGTTGCTCATTTCGTTGAGGTTCTGAATATCGAAATCAGAATTGACAAGGCCGGTTGCAATTGGTTTATTAAAATTACTGATGGCGGCCTGCGGAATCGTAAGCGGAATGTTTTTGTATCTTCCGGAGAAATGGCTTAAAATCACAGCTGAATTGGCGTCATTGAATCCGTTTTTTGGTTTGAAATTATTGGTAAAAATACCTTTGAAATTACAATCGGTAATGAGTCCGTCGGGAATGCTGAGTTCGTTGTTTTTTATTTCGGTCTGCACAACAATTTTAGGATCGCCCTGCGCATTCAGATCTCCTTGGATATCGCAGGTTACGTCGATTTCTTTCTTTAAGTCAAAGCGATTCAGTTTCGAGCTGATGTTTTCGGATAACAGATTGGAAGCGTTTTTCCATAAAATAGAAGTGGCAATATTGATTCCGAAAAGGGAATTGGTTGTACCGATATTAAAAAAAGCAGTGATGTCAAAAGACTCGTTTCCAATTTTAAGTCGGCGGGTGGCGATGTCGATTTTTTGCTTTTCGGCCGCATAGGAAATTTCAAAAGTACCTTTCAGTTCTTTTTGTTGGGCGAAACTTCCGTGACGGGTGTTAAACGCCAGACTGTTGATATGCGTTTCCAAAAATACTTTCGTCTGCCAGTCGTCTCCGTCATACTCCACGTTTGATTTCAGGCTTTCGACATTAAAATCAAACAATTTATTTCCGACATGATTGTCTATTGTAATGTGAACATCGCTGAAATCGATCTGGTCGATTGTGGTTTCGCGTTCGGATTTATTTTCGGTTTCGTCTTTCTTTTTAGGTTTGAAAATATTGGCGTTGGAGTATCCGTCTTCGGCTTTGTAAATGTAGATCTCTGCACCATTGATCAGGATTTTATGAATGTTGATTTCATTTTGCAGTAAACTCCAGACATTCAAGCGTGCTTCAATTTCTTTGGCTTTTAATAAGGTATGTTTGTGTGAATTCCATTTGTTGTCTTTGAGTTCGACATCTTTCAGGGCCAGAGTAAAATTCGGGAAACCGGTTAAAAACTTATACTGAAAATCGCGGACATGAAACTTTCCGTTGATATTCTCATTGATTTTGGTGTTGATTTTGGCAATGATTTCGGTTTTATTCTGATTGAAATACAAAGACAAAAGACCGGAACCAATTACAAGAAATGCTATACATCCTAAAATGAAAAACCCAAACCGCTTTGCATATTTTTTAAAGAGGTCTGATTGCAGGAAGTTTTTTATTTTAAGTAAAGCTATTTTCATCAGATTTAATTTTTGATTATTAAAGATACGTTAAAAAAAAGTGGTTATTTACAATTGAATTTACTGTTGCGTAGAAAATACAAGGCTTTAAATAAGAGGTTTATTGTTAATATAAATATTGACAATACTTTTATAACCAAAACTAATTTGTGAATGACGTTGGAATGATATAAAATTTCTAAATTTGTAGTAAGTTTAAAACCCAATAAAAATTGTTACCTTTAATACAATTGAAGCAGTAACTTAAATAAAATTATTATGGCATTAGCAATCACAGATGCTACTTTTGATGAAGTAGTTTTGAAATCAGATAAACCGGTAATGGTAGATTTTTGGGCAGCATGGTGCGGTCCTTGTAGAATGGTTGGTCCAATCATTGACGAATTAAGCAACGAATACGCAGGTAAAGTTGTTGTTGGAAAAGTTGATGTAGATGCAAACCAGGAATTCGCTGCAAAATATGGTGTTCGTAACATCCCTACTGTTTTGGTTTTCCATAACGGAGAAGTTGTTGGAAAACAAGTAGGAGTTGCTCCGAAACAAACTTATGCAGATAGTTTAGACGCTTTGTTGTAATCGCAAGATTATAATTTATATAAAGAAGGTTTGACGAAAGTCAGGCCTTTTTTATTGGAATATGATTGTGAAAGTTGTTCCTAATCCAGATTTAGAACACACCTCTATTTTACAATTAATCGCTGTTGCCAAATCCCGAATCAAGTGCAATCCCAAACCTGATTTGATTCCGATTACTTCTGAATCATCGTAAAGCGCCTTGAACTTTTCCTGACTTCCACCCGGACCATTATCCGTTATTGAAAGATAATTTTGATTGTTTTCCTGCCAGGCTTTCCAGATTATTTTTCCGTTGGATGTTTTGTCCAGTGCTTTTATCGCATTTCCGGTTAGGTTTCGGATGATGGTTTTCAGGTAGTTTTCATCGGTATTTAAAATGATATTTTCCGGATTTTCGAATAAAAGCTGAATGTTTTCATTACTCGAAAAATGTTTTTCGGTTTCTTCAAATACAACTTCAATTGCGATTTTTTGAGGATTAGGTTTGAAGTTTTCCATCTGGCCTTTGCTCCATAAAAGTATATCTTCCATAGAGGATAATAAGTTTTCTGCTCCGGTAGTTACTTTTGCCTGCATTCTTTTTGCCGTGTCTTCATCAATGAGTTCCGGATTTTCTTTCTGCAAATGTAAAAAGTGAATCAAATTCGAAACCGGGCTTCGCAAATCGTGATTCAGGATACTGAAAAATCGTGCTTTTATTTTATTGGCTTCATCCAGTTCCTGATTCAGAAGCTGTAATTTCTGGTTGTTTTTTTTACGAATCCGACTTTGTCGCAATAATAACAATCCGATAATAAAAACCAATGCAAGTCCCGAAATTAAAAAGACACGCTGTTTTCTGGCATCGTTAATCTGAATGTTTTTGATGGTATTTTGTGCCGAAAGATTTTTTATTCTTTGGCCTTTTGTTTGATTTTGATAAGCGGCTTCGGCGTTGGCAATACTTTGTTTCGCCGATTCGTGCATCATTTCGTCGTTGTATTTGCTGTAAATTTCGTTATAGCGAAAGGCTTCTTTCCAGTCTCCAAGAGCTGCATAACTTTGAGATAGATTCTTGTTAATGTTGACAAAATTTTCCTTGTCATACGTCAAAGCATTGACGGAAGCTTTTTTGAGTGTTTCAATGGCATTTTTGTAATCTCCTTTTTCATACAGTACCCTTCCCATTATAGCGTTGGCTTCCATTATAATTTCGTCATCTGTCGATTTTTGGCCAAAAATAACCGCTTTTTTGGCGTAACCATACGCTGCATGTATTTTGCCTTCGTCGGCGTAATATTTAGACATGCTCTGGTTGGCAAAACTTAAATTCAGAAACAGGGAATCTTTTACCGTTGGATACGTATAAATCAAATTATAATATTTTCGGACGCTGTCCGGCTTTTTTTGGGCAACAAAACACTGCATGTGATAGTTACCTGAAAAAGCACTTATGTAGGGAGAGGTTTTTATATAAGGATTAGCCTCTTTTAAATATTCAAGTGCTTTATTATATTGTTTCATTTTGGCATAGGAACTGGCAATCTGAATGTAAGAAACGCCAATGTTTTCTGTGTTAGCCACACTTTTATCAAGTAATTTTTTATAAGTAATTGCTTTTAATTGGTATCTAATAAATTTCTCATATTCTGCATAGTCGAGATGGTATTCTCCCAGACTTCCATAAAGTACTGCACGGACATAATTACTTTTTGTAGTGTCAAGCACCTTTTTGATATCATTAACTAATTCTTTTCTTTTTTCGGTTTTATTGAGAGAATAATAAATATAATTAAGACGCATTAAAGCCGAAGTCTGACTTTCAATATGCCTGGCTTTTCTGGCGTACTTCAGACATTTTTCGTAATTAATCAGTGCTTTTTGGTATTGATTATTGCTGAATTCGTAGGCGATTCCTTCCTGAAGATGAAACCTGCCCAGATAAAAAGGATGATTTTTAGCAATTCTAATTCCTTTTTGAGTGGCAATTATTGCTTTGGCATAGTCCTCTGTGTCAATAAGTTTATCGGTATATTTTAGCCAGGTTTTGAGTTTTTCATTTGTAGTTTTATATCGTGATAAATTCGGCTCCTGCTGTGCAAAAACAGAAAGGGTGATCAAAAACACAAACACAAAACCGGCTTTCCTCATTTAGATCAGGTTTAGGTTATCTTTGTAACTTCTTCCCACAGGAATACTGATATTATTGTTTAAAAGAATTTCGGTTGAATTTATTTTTTGGATAAACTGTTTCTGAACGGCAAAACTTCTGTGAATGCGGATGAAAGACTGGAAATGATCTTCTTTTAAAAGATTTCCGATGCTCGACAAAACACAATGTCTTTTTTTATCGGTAATCACCAGCGTATAATCTTTAAGGGCTTCGAGGTACAAGATTTCATGAAGTTTTACTTTGGTCTGTTCGTGGCCTTCCTTAATGTAAATCGTATCACCGCCAATACTGGCTTCAAACAATGAAGCCTTGAGTTTAATTTCCATAAACTCCTCAATACGGCTCATGGTTTGTGAAAAGCGGTCGATTTTTAGCGGTTTCACGATAAAATCTAAAGTTTCAATCTGAAAACTTTCTACGGCATGTTCGGGATGTGCGGTTATAAAAACACAAACCGGAATTTCAAGGGCGTTTTTTCTGAACTCGATTCCGTTAAGGCCAGGCATGTCAATATCGAGAAACAAAATATCGATTTTTTCTTTTTCTATGATGGGAAGCGCATCTTCAGCCGATTCGAATACGCCTAAAATATTCAGAATCGGGAATTTTTTTGCAAACGACAATACGGTTAATCGGTCTATTTCATCATCATCAACAATAATACAAGTGTATTTTTTCATCATTTTATTTTGATTTTGTGTCGTCTGTCTATTTAAATTGTCGTCTGTCTATTAGCTGTTTTCAGAGCTGTTTTAATGCTGCAAATTTGCTCTGTAATTAATTCACAGCATAAAAATAATAATTTTTTAGGGCATATGAATTTTACAAAAATAAAGCTATTGAATTAAAAAAGAACTATTTAAAAAATTAATTATTATGAAAATCTTAAAAACCATTTTTTCACTTTTAACCATTGCCGTATTTACGATTTCATGCAGTAGTGATGATGATAATACACCAAAATTTAAGACTGAGAATCCATTGGAAGCCTATTATATACAAACCGGGTTTACTACAAGCACTAATTTTATAGATGCAGGGAACTACGAATTTGGTCTGGTTTTTACTCCAACAGTAAAAG
>Ga0247805_1000238_pt1 | contig 32753 bp, 40 predicted proteins | sample UWRJL044104R1_FD_180930 | JGI IMG/M metagenome (GOLD analysis project Ga0247805, IMG submission 180930) | Plant litter microbial communities from Arlington Agricultural Research Station in Wisconsin, United States - UWRJ-L044-104R-1 | ecosystem: Environmental > Terrestrial > Plant litter >... | reverse complement strand
GAGCGGCTCGTCGCTTCCAGCGTGAGGCGCAGGTCGGCATGATCGGCATCAACGTGCCGATTCCGGTGCCGGTCGGCTACTTCTCGTTCGGTGGCTGGAAGGACTCGCTCTTCGGCGACACAAAGGCCTATGGCCCCGACGCCGTGCACTTCTTCACGCGCCAGAAGGCGATCACGTCGCGCTGGCTCGACCCGTCGCACGGTGGAATCAACCTCGGGTTCCCGCAGAACTAGCCGGTCGCTGCCCGGGCACCGCACCGTGGCACGGGTTGCAACCCCTGCCGCCGTCCCGTGCCCGGGCAGCGAATACTTGTACCAACCACTTGACACAACGACCTCGAGCCGCTTGTATTAGGTAACTGATACAAGCCGCTCGACGTTAGGTGCCCCGGTGTTTGGACTTCTCTCGCTCTCCCTCGTCGTCCTCGGCGGGGTCGTCGTGGTGCTCATCGCTCTGCGCTCTCGCTCGCGTGGCGACATCCCCGCGCCGATCATCGAGCCTCGATTCGCGGTGGATGTCGCGGCTCAAGTGCAGCGCACCCGCGGGCGCCTGACGCTCGCCCTTGTGCTCTTCGTGGCCATCGGCTTTGTGGCAACGCTCGACCCGATGGGCCTCCAGCCCCGAAGCTGGCTCGGACTGGGTAACGCGCTCGGCCTCGCGGTCGCAGCGATCATCGCCGGTCTAGTACTCGCGGCGTCGCCCATCGTGTCCTGGCCGAGAGCCGAGGGGGTGCGTACGGCCGACCTCGTTCCGCGATCGGGCGGAAGCTTCGGCCCACGCTGGGGTTTCGCCCTGCCGCTCGCGAGTGCCGGCATCCTGATCCTTTTTCTGCTGGTCACGGGTCTTACGTCGGTGCCCGATGACCTCGGGCTGTATCGAGCATTCACCGTTGAGATCGTCGGCGGCTCGAGCACCGCAAGCCCGTACCCGGGCTGGTTCTACGGCGTTCCCGTCATTGCTGCGACGCTCGTGCTCGCCGGTGTTGTGCTGCTTGTGCTCAACCGCGTCGCGGCCGCTCCGCGCCCGGCAAACCCCGATCTCTACCCGGTGGATGACGCACTTCGCCGATCGGTGACGCGGTTCATCATGCTTCTGTCGAGCTCTGCGCTTCTCGCCTACTTCGGTGGGGTCGCGGCCATCGCGGGCAACGCGACATCCAACACCGCCTCGCAGTGGACCGAGTCGCCAGACTGGCAGGTCTCGAGCGAGGGCGTTGTGCTGGCCGGCGACTATCTGCCGCTGTACCTGCAGCCGACCTACGCGATCGGGATCGTGGAGAGCATCGTCGGCATTGCGCTCCTTGCGCTCGCGATCGTGCTTCTCGTGTTTGCCGCGGCGACTTCGACCCTGCGGTGGGCGACCGTCGTTGCCGAGTCCGAGACGATCGCGGCATGATCACCGTCGACGACGCGAACCCAACCCCGCCGTACGAGCAGATCCGATCGCAGCTGGCGTCACTCATCAATGCGGGGAGTCTCGCTTTCGGCGAGAGGTTGCCGACAGTGCGCCAGCTCGCGGCCGACCTGCGCTTGGCTCCGGGAACGGTCGCCCGCGCGTACACCGAGCTCGAGGCGCAGGGGCTGATCGAGTCGAAGCGCGGGGCGGGAACACGGGTGAGTGCGCACGTCGAGGCGGCGCCGATGCTGGGAGAGACTGCCGCGTTTGTCACCGCAGCGCGCGCGACGGGTCTCGACCTCGAAGCCGCGATCGTGGCGGTGCGGGCGGCGTGGACCTAGCGTTCGCTGCCCGGGCACGCAACGCGGGCAGGGGTTGCAACCCGTGCCACGATGCGGTGCCCGGGCACGGAACGCGGCTAGCTCGCGGCAGCCACGAGTCCGATGTGCCCAATCCGCGTGCCCGTGAGCAGCGCCAGGTGCTCGATGTCGAGGGCGTCGTGGCGGCGAGCGGCGTGCACCATGATCGCGGCGCAAGCCTGAGCGTCGGCGAGGGCGTCGTGGTGCTGAAAGTCTTCGAAGCCCGCGGCCATTGCGGCAACCGGCAGGCGGTACGAGTCGAGGTGGTAGGTCTTGCGCGCGACCTGCAGGCTGCATGCGTAGGCGAAGGTCGGCACCGGGTTGGATGTCGCGGCACACGCGGCCGCGATGACGCCCATGTCGAATCCGGCGTTGTGGGCAACGAGGTGGTCGCCCTCGGCGAAGGCGATGAGGTCGGGCAACTGTGAGGTCCACGAGGCTGCGCCCGCGACATCCATCGCTTCGATTCCATGGATGCGCGTGTTCCACTCGTTGAACACGTTGTGGCCGAGCGGCGGCTGGATGTACCAGCTCGCGCTGTCGACGACGCGGCCGTCGCGAACCTTGACGAGCCCCACCGAACAGGCGCTCGCCGCCGAGGAGTTGGCTGTTTCGAAGTCGATGGCGGTGAAGTTCAGGGGCACTCTTTGATGGTCGCACGGGGGTCTGACTTTGCTCGCGCGTCGTCCCGGTGCGTCGTACGCTGGAAACATGAGCGATCCTGAACCCCTCGCCCCGCCCCGCGCAGTCAGCTACGACCAGGCGCTCGTCGCGATCCGCGGACCCTGGCGCGGCATCGTCGCAATAGTGCTGCTTGTGATCGGCTATCTCGTTGTGTCGACGCTCTTCGGCCTGATCGCGATCTTCATCGACGTCGCGACCGGCGCCCTCAGCCAGGACGACCTGCTCGCCGGCACCATCGGCTTCACGCCAGCGGTGATGTTCTTCAACAATCTCTCGCTCGCGGCGCTCATTCCGATCTCGATGCTGTTGCAGCGTTGGCTGTTCGGTGTGCGGTTTCGCACGCTGTGGTCCGTTGCCGGTCGCATTAGATGGGCATGGATGGCGCGGCTCGCCGTCGTCATCGTGCCTGCCTGGCTGCTCTACATCGGCCTGAGTTTCGTTCTCGAGCCTGCGGGCGAGGTTCGTATTGACGCATCGGTTGTCGCGCTCATCGTCATCGTTGTGTTGACGACTCCGCTGCAGGCCGCGGGGGAGGAGGTTGGCGCTCGCGGACTCATCCAGCGTTCCGCTGGTTCGTGGTTTACCAACCCCGCGCTGTCGTTTGTTGTCTCGACCCTGCTCTCGGGTGGACTCTTCTGTCTCGCCCACGCTGCCGGTGACCCGTGGCTGATCGCGTACTACTTCACGTTCGGCGCCTCGATGTCGATCGCTGCACGCTTCTCGGGCGGACTCGAGGCGCCCATGCTCGTGCACGCGACGAACAACGTGCTCATCTTCATTCCGGCCGTGCTGTTCGGGCAATTGGACGAGGGCATCGATCGCAGCGACGGAGCGGGCGGTCCGTTTATGTTGTTCCCGATGGCGATGTGTCTCGCGGCGGCAGGCTTCACCGCGCTGTGGGCACGGCGTTATCGCGTCGAGACGAAGGCGGCGCCACTCATCACGGTGAAGATGGAGAGGGCGCTCGCGGCGCCAGCGCCGGCGTCGCAAACTCCGTCGCCGCCCGCGCCCGTGTCGTAAGCTGCGCGCATGAGAATCGTTCAGATCAGCGCGGCGGTTCTGCTTCTCACGATGATTTCTGGCTGCGCTCTGTTTTCCCGAACAAGCATGTGTGTCGATTACGTTGGCTTCGAAGGCGACCCCTATGGGCTCGCGGAGGCCTCCGACTTAGTCATTGTCGGCGAGGTGCTTGGGCCGGATGGAGTTGCTCCATACAACGTGGTGAACGCGTCCGCCTACACGGTCAGAGTCGACGAGGTTCTTAAGGGCGAAGTCAGTGCTTCCGAAATTCGGGTGATATCGATTCCCGACGGGTGCATGACAGAGGGGGAGCCAGCCGTGTACACCGGCGGCGACCAACTGGACTTTCAGGGCCGAGCCCAGTTCTTTCTCAGCAAAACCGGCGGCGGGATGTGGACAACCCTGACCCCGTCGGAGGGTGTGGAGCGGCTCGGGGTCGACGGTGAGTTGTATTGGGATCCGGACGTGCCCAGCCCCACACCCACCCCGACCCCCTAGTTATATACATATATCGGTTAACTGTATATAGTCGCCACATGGCTACCGTTCGCTCCAACGCCGCAGAGATGCGCGAACCCACATTCCTTGTGCTGTCGGCTCTCGCGGGTGGACGCTTTCACGGCTACGCAATCATCAGCGCGGCGGATGTCGCGTCCGCCGGCCGCGTGCAACTCAAAGCCGGAACGCTCTACACCGCCCTCGATCGACTTACGCAGCAGGGGCTCGTGAGCCCCGCAGGCGAGGAGGTCGTCGACGGCAGACACCGCAGGTATTACGAGCTGACCGAGCCGGGTGCCGATGCCCTCGCTGCCGAGGCGAAGCGTCAGCAGGCGAATGCTGCACACGCGTTGTCGCAACTCGCAGCTCGCGCGAAAACCGCTCGCGCGGCACACCCGGCGGTCGCGCTGTGACTGCCGCGCTCGAGGCCCGCTACCGCCGCGCGCTGCGCTGGTACCCCGCGAGCTGGCGTGCCGCGAACGAAGACGTGATTGTCGGAACGCTGCTCGATGGCGCCGAGGGCCGGGTTGCTCCGCGTGCGGGGGAGTTGGCGAACCTCGTAGTTCACGGCATGGTGGCTCGAGTCGCGCCGCTCGGCAGGGTGCTTCCGGCGAGCGTGCGGAACGCGGCATCCACTCTCGCTCTCGGTTTTGGCTTTGGGCTCGCTGTGGTGATGCTGGTCATGCAGGAGTGGGCTCCCTGGGCGACGGAGATACCGACCTACTACCCAACGCCCAGTGCTACCGAACCGGTGTTGATGGAGATGGCCGGGCCGTTCTCCGGTTGGGGAGCTGTGCTGTACCTCGCGTGGGTTGCCGCCTTTGTGCTGTTCGCGCTGGGTCTGACGATTGTCGGCCGGTGGCTACTCGTTGCGACAGCTCCATTCAGCGTGCTGATCGTTCTCGCGCACGACGGAATCGATGTGTGGTTCCGCCCCACCTCGGAGGGGCTCGTGATTCTGGGCAGTCTCGCCCTCATCGTGGCGATTGGTCGTCCGTTCTCACGAAGGACGAGTTGGCTGCCTTTCGCTGTCGTCGCGCTCTACGCGGGCCTCGGCGTTCTGCTTCCGCTCCTGCGAAACGTCGAGATCACAACACGACTCGACCCACGATCAATGTGGAACTTCGTCGACGTCACGCAGAGCATTTTCGCGTGGACGATCTACATCATTGCGGGCACAATCCTTGTCGCTCTGGCCGCGAGACAGTGGAAGTGGGCTGGCGCGATGGTCGTTGTCTCGCTGCCGCTCGTTGCTGTCTCGCTGGCTCGGCTCTTCGATAACGGCTACGACGGTTCTGCCGTGGTGCTGATTGGCGTCGTGGCACTCGGCGTCGGCGCCATCGTTGCCGCGCGAATGAGCGGGCTACGTCTTGTGGTGGTCCGCGAGCCCTAGCCACCCAACGCCGTAGACTAGACCCCCGTGGCTCTCACTATTGCAATCGTTGGACTCCCGAATGTCGGCAAGTCCACCCTCTTCAACGCTCTGACCAAGTCGTCGGTACTCGCAGCGAACTACCCGTTCGCCACTATCGAGCCGAACACGGGCATCGTTTCGCTTCCCGACAGCCGTCTCGCGGTTCTCGCCGGAATCTTCGGCAGCGAGAAGATCCTGTCCGCTGCCGTGACGTTCGTCGACATCGCCGGCATCGTCAAGGGTGCGTCAGTCGGTGAGGGACTCGGTAACAAGTTCCTCGCGAACATTCGTGAAGCCGACGCCATCGCGCAGGTCGTCCGCGGATTCGAAGACCCCGACGTTGTGCACGTTGACGGCAAGGTGGATGCAGCCTCCGACATGGAGACGATCAACACCGAGCTCGTGCTCGCTGACATGCAGACCCTCGAAAAGGCTCAGGCCCGCTACGAGAAAGACCTGCGTGCCAAGAAGATCACGCAGGCCACGATCGACACCGCTGCTGCGGCAGCCGCGTGGCTGAACGAGGGCAAGCCCCTCTCCGCGTCATCCAAGATCGATCTTTCGCTTCTCGCCGAATTGGGTCTGCTCACGGTCAAGCCGTTCATCTATGTTTTCAACGTGGATGAAGCGGTGCTGACTTCTGACGAGGCCAAGGCCAAGCTCGCCGCACTTGTTGCACCCGCGCAGGCAGTGTTCCTCGATGCGAAGCTCGAGTCAGAACTCGTCGACCTCGACGCCGAAGACGCCGCGGAACTGCTCGCTTCGACGGGCCAGGACGAGTCCGGTCTCGACCAGCTCGCCCGCATCGGTTTTGACACCCTCGGCCTGCAGACGTACCTCACTGCCGGACCGAAGGAAACCCGCGCCTGGACGATTCCGAAGGGCGCGAAGGCGCCTCAGGCCGCCGGCGTGATCCACACCGACTTCGAAAAGGGCTTTATCAAGGCAGAGGTCATCGGCTTTGACGACCTCGTCGAGACCGGTTCGATCGCCGAGGCCCGCGCAAAGGGCAAGGCTCGCATCGAGGGCAAGGAATACGTGATGCAGGACGGCGACGTCGTGGAGTTCCGGTTTAACAATTAGCGCGCTCGGCACCGCGCTGGACTCGATGCGCACAGTTGTAGTCGCGCGCAACCGTGCCTCGGCGATAATTGAGCCATGTTCGGACGCCGTGTGAACCAATCCACGCCTCCTTCAGGCGAGTACGAGATCTCTGACTTGACATTGCGTGCGCTCGATCATGGTGTTGGTGAGTTGCGTTTCGAAGGCGAGCTCATGGGCCATCTTGCGAGCATCGTCGGCGAGATCCGGTTCCCCTCTAAGGCGCCATGGCCGTGGTACCTCGTGATCTGGACTGACGGAACTCGCGAGGATTCGTTCGAAGACTATGGCCCCGGCTGGTACACGATCCGCGAGCTCGATGCGGGGTACCTCGACTTTCAGGAGCCAAGCACGCGGTGGGAGAAGGCGTTCCTCGGTTCCCGGTATGTCCGCACGACCAGCGGTGCAGATCGCAGGTATGACTTCGCGCGGCTTCCTGTCGATGAGGCCGCGCAGAAGTGGATCGAGCTCGGCCTCGCCGACTCAGACTTCTGAGGTTCGCCGCTACCGAAGGACAAGCGCCGTGGCCGTGTATAGGCTGACGACGGACACAAGGGGAGACACGCATGACTATCGAGGTCGACGGCTTCGACGCGACTTTGGTTGCGCGCTACGACGAGGCCAAGCGAGTAGCCGTTGAGCAGACCCTCCGAAAACTCGTGCGCAAGCAGGGCATCTCGCTGCTGGTCGTCGGGATGCTGTTCGGGCTTATGTCGCTGTCGCCGCTACTAGTCGCGGCGATCAAGGGCGTCGACCCCGGCGTGGCCTTGACCCTCGCCGTGATCGCCATGCTCGTGGTTCCCATCGCAATTGGTGCGCTGGGAGTGCGGCAACTTCGGCGACAGCTGCACCTGCCCGAGGTCGCGGTCACGCTCACTCCCACCGCCGTGCTGTTTCCTGCCATCGACAGCCCGTCAGCGCTGGCACCTCGGATTCGTGCCGAGGAGTGGACCCGAGAGGGAACGAGCGCCGAGATCCTGCCCGCGTCTGGTCTGCAGGCGGCACGCGTGGTGTTCACCCGCCAGGACGGAAGCAAGCGGCGCCGGCGCATGGTTGCAGCCGACAATCTCGATGTCGACCCACGGGTCATCGTCGATGCGCTGAGGGTCCCGCACACCGCATAGCGGCGGCTGGCGTCACTCTTTCACTCGCACGAATCGCATCACATGATGCTAATTTTGATGCGGAGGTAACCATGCGAACTACTGTGACAGTGAGCGACGAACTTCTTGCGCGGGCCGCCGAACTCACCGGCCGCACGGAGGCAGCCACTATTCTCCGACTCGGGCTTGAAGCGCTGATTGAACGCGAGAGCGCGCGTCGACTCGCGCTCCTTGGTGGTTCCGACCCGGATGCGAGCGCACCTCCTCGGGAGCGAAAGCCAGCCGCGTGATTCTCGTGGATACCTCGATCTGGATCGACCACCTGCATCGAGCAGACGACGAGCTTCTTGCTTTGCTCAAGAACTCCCGGGTTGCAACTCACCCGATGATCATCGGAGAAATTGCTCTGGGGAGCCTCAAGAGTCGTAGTGCAGTTCTCGATGGTCTGGCTGGCCTTGTATCTTTGCCGACCGCATCCCATGCCGAAGTTCTTCGCCTTGTGGAGGCACACAAGCTCTACGGCTCTGGGCTGAGTCTCGTCGATTGCCATCTGCTGGCGTCGGTTTTGATCTCGCCCGGCACGAAGCTCTGGACTCGTGACAAGCGTCTCAGCGCTCGGGCAGCAAAGCTCTCGGTGTCGTTCGCCTGAACAGGCTGACGGTACGAAGCTCAACAAGAGCCGTGACCTCGATCAACCAGAGGCTGGAAACCTCGCGAAAACGCTTCCGGTTTACCTGATCAGCTATCTCAGCCCTGTCGTCGATCTCACCGGCGACGCTGTGGCAACTGAGAGGGAAGTTGAGAACACGAGCGAGAACATTCGACTGTTCACCAACTCGGCCGCGCTCTTTTCCGCAGCTTCAGGCGCCCAGGCCGTCGTGTTCGAGCGCCATCTCTAGAAACCGCGAAATACGCCATCAACTGTGGATTCAGCAAACTCTTCCCAGTCCATGTTCGAGATGTTGAGGTTGTTCTCGACGCCCCAGAGCTCGGACGCGATGCAGCGGAATGGATCGACGTCGTAGTCGTTGAGGTTCACAACGAGCACGGGGCCGTCGGGGGAGTCGAGCGCCGCTTCGTCCGCGATGAACAGCACCGAAGCGCCGTTGTCGTTCGCGGGTACGGCGCTACGCAACGCAGACCAGCCTGCACGCTCAAAGCGGCAATCGTCGACGATGTCGAAGTTGGCCACGAACCCGTCTTCGCTCTCCATCGCCAGGGCGTGAGTCAGTGACATCCAAGCCTCGTCGTTTGAGAAGTCGGTACGAACGAGCAGTGATGCTGATGACGTTGGGAGCGAGAGCATGCCGACGAGTATGCCAGTACCCTGAAAACCTGAGGTGGCGTGGTGCTGCACGGTTAGAGGAGCACACGCATGAGCCTGATCCGCCTGAACGACGTCGAAGTCAGTTTCGAGAACACCAAGGTGCTGCGGGAGGCGTTTTTCCGCCTCGAGTCGAAGGATCGCGTCGGACTTATCGGCCGCAACGGCTCGGGCAAGTCGACGCTCCTGAAGCTCGCGCTCGAGCAGGTGCACCCCGATTCGGGAACAGTGAGCATCGAGCCGGGCACCAAGTTCGGCTACTTCTCGCAGTTCTCCGAGCTCGATGGAACGCAGACAATCACTGAGGTACTCGAGTCGCTGTTCAGCGAGATTCACGCGGTCGAAGCCGAGCTCGCGAGCATCGACGCCGCGATGGCACTGCCCGACGCCGACTACGACCCGCTTATCCACCGCCAGTCGGAGCTTTTCGAAGAGATGGAGCGTCTCGACGGCTGGGACTACAAGCGCAAGATCGACACCGCCCTGACGACCCTCGGTTTCGCGCCCGAGCACCGGGTGAGTGCGATCGACGATCTTTCCGGTGGATGGCGCAACCGAGCCGCCCTGGCAAAGATCCTCCTCGAGCAGCCCGACGTATTGCTGCTCGATGAGCCGACGAACTTCCTCGACGTTGCCGGCGTCGAATGGCTGGAACAGTGGTTCCGTGATTTCCGCGGCGCCGCAATCATCGTCTCGCACGATCGCAAGTTTCTCGATGCTGTTGTCACCCGCATCATCGAGGTCGAGAACTTTCACCTGCACGAGTACCCCGGCAACTTCGCCCAGTACGTCGTCGAGAAGCAATTTCGGCTCAAGACGCTCGAGGCTCAGTTTCAGCACGAGTCGGAGCTTCTCGCGTTCGAGGCCGAGGGAATCGCCGACCGGCGCGCGGCTGCCAAGAACGACAGCCGCGGCCTGGGCAAGCAGCTCTCGCAAATCAAGAAGTCGCGCGCACCCCGGCCGACCGACCAGATCATCACCGAGATCTACGGCGGACTCCACGTCAAGGATGTTCTCGCTCGCGTCGAGAGCCTGAGCAAGTCGTACGGCGACAAGCTGCTGTTCGAGGACGTCACGTTCGAGCTGCGACGCGGCAACCGCATCGTTGTGATCGGAGCGAACGGCAGCGGAAAGAGCACCCTCCTGCGAGTGCTCCTCGGTGAGGAAAAGGCCGACCACGGCCGTGCCGACTGGGCGAGTGGAGCGAAAATCGTCTCTTATAACCAGGTGCTCGCCGACCTCGACCTTGAAGACACCGTCACGCATGCGGTCAACGCCATGCCCGACAGCCTCGCGCTCACGGCGACACGCAAGTCGGTCGGCCGATTCCTGACCATGTTCCAGTTCTCCGAGGCCGACCTCAAGCAGCGCATCGGCAACCTCTCCGGTGGTCAGCGCGCTCGTGTCGCGATGGCGCAGTGCCTTCTCTCCGGTGCATCCGTGCTTGTGCTCGATGAGCCAACAAACCACCTCGACATGGCGAGCACCCAAGTGATGGAACTCGCGCTCCTGCACTTCCCCGGCGCCGTTATCGTCGTCAGCCACGACCGGTTCTTCACCGACAAGATCGCGAACCGCAGAATGACTTTCGGTACGGATGTCGCGCGGCCCGGCTTTGTAGACGTAGGGGCTGTCTAGCGGTACGAATCTCGTCGGTGTGCAATGGTGACGACCTCGATGACGAGTGCGTCGTCGACGATCCGGTAGATGACTCGGTACTCACCGCGACGGGCTGAGAAGAGTGGAAAGAGCGGCTCTTTGAGCTGCTTGCCCACTCGGTGGGGATTATCGCGAAGTGCGCCCATGATGAAGGCCCAGACTGCTGTCGCTACCTTTTCTGGGAGCTCGTGCGTGAGTGCTCGCTTAGCCGATCGCGTGAGTCGTACCTCGTAGGTCACTTGCCCCTCGCGCGCATTGCAGCATCAACGTCATCCGATGACACGAGGTCGCCCGCGTCCAGTTCGTCCAGCCCCGATCGAATCGAGGCGAGAAGCGCGCTGTCGCTAAGAATCGCGACGGTCTCCATCAGCGCATCGAAGTCTTCTGCGCCCAGGACGACTGCGGCGCGGCGTCCGTTGCGTGTCACTTCGAACCGCTCGTGGGTGGACGACGCAGATTCCACCATCTTCGAAAATGTGGCCCGAGCCTCAGCAACCGAGAGTGTCATCATGTACAGAATGCTAGCGTTTTCAGCCGATGAAATAGGTGATCGATCGACCCTCTTTCGCCACGTCTGAGACGAACTCGCGAGCTTGCTTGAGGTAATCGCCGACATAGTCACAGTCCTCGCGGTCCCGCGCCCCCGGCTCGTCACTCCACACACCGCCAGGCGCAAAATATTCTTGGACGTCGTTGAGGGTCACAGCGTTCAGGTCTTCCGCGATAGCTATCACCGCCGCTGGATCGAGGAGGCCCTGATAGGACTTCCAGCCCCAAGGAGTATTCGTAACTTGCCCAGCGACGAGCTGGAAAGCTAGCCGCTTTTCTGGCTTCGAAAAGATTCCTTGCAGGTAGCCCCAGCTCTTGTCGAGGTCGAGTGTCTTGCGCAGCTCTTCCTCTTCGCCGTCCAGCTCGCGCAATCTCGGCGACTCTCCGCACGTCGGGCACGGTCCCTTCTCGAGGTGCTCGTAGTCGATTGCATCGATTGAAATGGCTAGATATCTAATTCCCATTCGGCTACCTTCGTCCTGCCGTCGCAAACGCGCGACCAAGGGCCGTTGGCCAGTGGAAAACCGCGCGAAAGCCGCGCTGTGGGGGAGAAGCTGTGCTCCCTGAGATGCCTCACGAATCCCGCTCAACTAGGCTGACGGCACAATGACCGACGAGCCCACGCCCGAGCCAACAGCGGCGAAGTATGACCCGCAAGCGCAGCTCGAGCGCGCCCAGGCGACGATCTTCTCGATCATGAGTGGCGGAGACCTGTCAGCCGAAACGCTGCAGCTCTCCAACGAGTTCACCGATGCGACCGTCGAGCGCGTGAAGCAGCGGCTGCGACGGCCGAAGGGCTGAGCCCCGTACTGTTGCACAATGACTGAAACTGCTGTGCCCGCGACATCCATGCCGATGCTCGCCGAGAAGCGCAACCTCGTCGTTCCCATCGCGACAATTGTTGTGCTCGCCATCGGCTGGGCGATCAACGCCGTCGCCTTCTTCGGCTTTCCGGAGAGCGCGCCCGTCGAGTGGCTGTTCAGCATCGGCATTTCTGTCGACCTGTCGTCAGCGATTATTGCGATCGGCGTTGTTGTCATCGCGCGTCGTAGCAAGCCGCTAGCGCCGCTCAAGCCGGGCATCGGCGGGTTCGCGCTGACCGCGATCATCCTCTCGGGTGTTGCACCGATCGGCACCCTTCTGGCCGGCGGCGTGCAGGCGATCGCCCGCATCGGTGGCGGTGAGCCGCTGCGTTACATGTATGACGTGCAGGGGATCTTCCTGTTGGGCGTTCCGTGGGCTGCCGGCGCCGTGTTCGCTGCGATCGCCTACCGCACGGGCTCGCGCGGCAACGTGCTCGTGTTCATCTCGCTCGGCATCACCGTGCTGCTGCTGATCCCGACGCTCATCTCGGCCGTCGTCTACGGTCTAGGGCTGAGCGACTAGCAGCCAGTCCAGGGTCTCGGGGAGCCGCTCGAGCACAGACACGTGCCCATCGTCGGGACGCAGCCACAGCTGCGATCCGGCGATCTGGTCGCGCAACCAGCGGGCGTGGGCGGCGGGAGCAATGCGGTCGTCGCCCCCGTGCACAATGAGCGTCGGCGAGGCAATCGAGCTCGGTTCGAAACCCCAGGGTGAGACGAGTGCGAGGTCGTCGTCGGTGATCCCCTCGGGGCCAGCTTTGGATGCGACACCCACATCGTCTCCCATCGCCGACCACGCGCCATCCAATGCCGCATAGTCCAGCGCGTTGAAACTCGAGGGGTCGAAATCGGCTGTCGCCTCGAACTGCTCATACGCCTCGCGGCCAAGCAGGGCGGCTCGCAGTGCGGCGCCACCGCCGGCCATTCCTTCGAACCAGCTGGAACCTTCGAACCAATGTGTGGCGCCGTTGTACGGGGCGAGCGGCGAGATCGCGACGAGTGCCGTCACGCGCTCGCCGAGTAGAGCGGCGACCGCGAGAGCGTGCACCGCTCCGCCCGAGTGGCCGATCGTTGCGAAGCGGTCGATTCCGAGTGCGTCCATCGCTTGTGCGACGTCATGCGCAGCCGAGCCGATTGAGCGCCCACGGTTCGAGCTGGATCCGCCGTAGCTGGGCCGACCGTACGAGATAAAGCGGATGTCGCGGGTCGCAGCAGCATCGAGCAAGGGCTCCAGCAGTGCACCGGTCTGAGGTGAGCCGTGGTGCCACAGCACCGGGATGCTTCCGGTGCCGCTGTCGTGCACCCGCAGCGTGCGCCCGTCGCCAAGCGTCAGATCGTGCGTCGTCTCTTTGTACGTTGTCACTGCGTGACCCCCTGCCACCATTCGGGCGCCGCAGCCAGAATCGCCGCCGTCGCGTATTCGATGCTCGCACGCGGCTCCTCGGCAAGCCAGCGCTCGATCACGCTCACCGTTCCCGACCCGGCGTAGGCCGCGAGCATCGTCATCGCGTTCTCGTCCGGTCGTTGCCCAAGCACATCTGGCGCGATCTCCGGATGCGCGCGCAGGTGCACGAGCAGCCCGGTGGTGATGTGATCGGCGAGCAGGTCGCGCAGCAGCGAATTGAGCCGGGGGAGCAGCGCGTTTCGATAGATCGCCTCATGCTCGACGATGTGTTCGAGCAGCACAACGGTCGGCTGTTCGAAAACGCTTGTGCCGCTCGCGAGTCGCGCCGGCAGCTCGGAGTTCGCAGCGACAATCTCGTCGAGCTCCTCGCCGAGCACGGTCGTAAGCAGATGCGCCGGGCTCTGCGTGTGCCGGTGCACGGTGTCGCGTGTCACGCCCGCGATGCGCGCGATCTCGCTCATCGTGACGTCGTCAACCGGCTTGGATGTCGCGAGCTCATGGATCGCGTCACTCAACGCTGCGCGCGTGCGCGCTTGCCGGGGATCCATCGCGCCATCCTATCCACTGGTCTCTCGGCCAATCTCTCTATCAGTCACATGTCTGATAGATGATAGATTGGGCGCACGGAGTCGGCCAACGGTGGCCGGCATGAAAGGAATAACGTGCGCGCGCTACAGCTTGTTTCCCCCGGCAAGATCGAGATTCGAGACGTTCCCATTCCCGAGATCGGCCCCGACGAAGTTCTCGTTCGTGTTGCCGGTGCCGGGCTGTGTCACTCCGACATCCACGTATTGCACACGCCCGAGTGGCCGGTGCCCAACATGACCCTCGGCCACGAGACCTCCGGTTGGGTCGAAGCTATGGGCGCAGACGTCACAGGTTTCGCCGAGAAGGACGCCGTGCTCGTCTACCTGGTCTGGGCGTGCGGCGTGTGTCGTCCGTGCATCGAGGGCCGCGACAACGTGTGCGTCAATCAGGGCGGACGCCTCGGTATGCCGCCCTGCCCCGGCCTCGGCCCGGACGGCGGAATGGCCGAGTTCATCAAGGTCAAGGCGCGCTACCTCGAGCCCCTCGGCACCCTCGACCCCGTGACGGCGGCACCCCTCGCTGACGCCGGACTCACGCCCATGCACGCCATCAACGGCGCGCGTCACCGCCTCACGCCCGGTTCGACGGCCGTGGTCATCGCCGTCGGCGGACTCGGCCACATGGGTCTTCAGATTCTCAAGGCGACGACCGGTGCACGCATCATCGCCGTCGATTCGAGTGACCAGAAGCTCGACATCGCGCGCGAGCACGGTGCCGACGAGATCGTAAAGAGCGATGCGAGTTCGGCCCAAAAGATTCTGGACCTCACGGGCGGCTATGGTGCCGACGCGGTCTTCGACTTCGTCGGCGTTCAGCCGACGGTGAGCCTCGCGACGCAGGTCGTCGCGCCCGACGGCGCCCTGCGTTTCGTCGGCCTCGGCGGCGGAAGCTTTGAGTACGCCGCCGACTCGGCAACCTCAACACTGCCGTGGGGTGTCGATGTGCGTCGCTCGTACGGTGGAACACGTTCCGACCAGCGCCAGGTGCTCGACCTCGCGCGCCAGGGCAAGATCGAGGTCGACACCGTGACGTATGCGCTCGAAGACGGACTGCAGGCATTCGCCGATCTCGAGGCAGGCACTGTTCCGGGGCGCGCGATTCTCGTTCCGTAAGGCTGGCTCTGTTGCTCGTTCGATGACCGGCGCGGCTGCGCTAGGCGACTTGGTCGCTACCCCGCGGCCGCGCCGCGATCATCTCTTCCGGTTCGGTCAGATACACCTTGCCGGTGGGTGACGTCCACTTGAGTTGGCCGTTGCCGACGTTCTCCACTGACCAGTCGGTGAGTGATTTCAGTCGATGGTGTTTTCGACATAAATGGGCGAGGTTGTTGTGGGCGGTGTCGCCGCCGTCTTGCCATTCGTTGATGTGATCGACATCGCAGCGTTTCGCTGCGCGGCCGCAGCCGGGGAATCGGCAGGTGCCGTCGCGTACTTGCAGCCAGCGGCGCAGGTCTGTCGGTACCGGGTACTTCTCGCGCCCCACGGAGAGCACGGCTCCGGTTTCGGGGTGGGTGAGGAGTCGCATAAAGTTCGGGGCGTTCGCCGCAAGAAGGGACGCGGTGTCGATGCTGATCGGTCCGTACCCTTCAAGGGTTGCCGGTTCGGTGGAGTCTTCGATCAGCGCGAGGATCGGGACCATGATCTGCACGTTGGGCCGGATCGTCGCCAGGATCGTGCACAGGTTCGGGGCGCCGAGTACTTCCGACGCCGAATAGGTGGACACCTCGGCCCCGAGCAGCGCACCGGCGAACGCATCGGCGCGCAACTGTTCCACCGTGCGGGTGTCGCCCTGCCTGCGCGCTTGTTCAGCGGCGTCGGTGAGCCGGGTGAAGATCGCGTGCGCACTCTCCGCGGGAAGGTGCGCGGTCACCCACGCCATTCCATCTGCACCCGGCGCGATCGACACCGACCGCTTGTCGACCGCGTCTTCGTGACGCTCCTCAATGGACTCCGGGTGCATGCGCTCCCGCTGCTTGCGGGCGTGGGTGTTGAACCGGGTCGCGGTGTGCGCCAGGGCGAACGGCAACACGCGATCTTCGAACTCCGCCCGCGATGACGCCGGCAGCGAGCTGGCGTGATCGGCAACAATGCCCGCGTGCCGCACGCTGATGTCGCCCCGGTCGAGCGCCGCAAGGGTCGCGGGCAATTCAGTAACGAGGGCCGAGCTCTCGTCGACGAGAATCCGCACCGTGTTCTCTGGCAGACGCAACGCACACGCGAGTTCTGCGACCAGCACCCTGGTGGCCGCTTCGGTTGTGCTCCACGCGTGCGGACCGGCTGAAGGAGTCGCCGTCTGCGCCGCGGTCACCGAAAGGCACCGTGCCTCATCGATCTTGCGTGCGCGAGCAGCGTGCAACGAAGCGACCTGCCGGTCGATGGTGGCGACCTCTTCGACGGCCATGCCAAGGGCATTCGCCGCTTGTGCGGTGAGGGTGAATGCTGTGCTACTCATACATATACATTGCACCCTGCCACCGACATTCCGGGGCGTGCACAAGCATCTGTGGAGAACCTCGAATTACCCCCAGCGCCGCCGGAGAAGAGGTGCGGAGAAGAACGGCTGCGAAGAGGCAAACCTCGGCCCCGCGACATCCAAGCGAAAACGTCTACGCGCGCCGCGAAGCCCGCCACTCGCGCCAGGCACGCCACGCGCCGGTCGCCCACAGCGCCCAGATCACAAGCAGCGGCTGGAACAGCAGTCGCACGAACCGCGCGGCGTCGGTGTTGAGTCCGAACGAATCGCTGTGGGTAACCAACTGGTTGATGTTGCCGGGGAAGATCGCGATGAAGAACGCGGCGACGATCCAACCGACCCAGATCTTGTATTTGACCAGAATCAGCAGCGAGAGCCCAAGCAGAATCTCGACGATGCCCGACGCGACGACAACGAAGTCGACGGGCAGTGGCAGCCACACCGGAACCTGCGCAACGAACGCCTCCCGCGCGATTGTGAGGTGGCTCGTTCCGGCGAATACGAGGGTCGCTCCGAGAAGATTTCGGGCGATGGTGCGGGGCAGCGAGGTCGTCGGCATTGGGCAAGGGTACGCCCACAACGCGGCTAACCTGAGCGCATGGATGTCGCAACGCCCCTGTGCCCGGAATGCTCAAGTGAGTACACCTACGAACTGGGTGCGCTGCTCGTGTGTTCGTTGTGTGCGCACGAGTGGGAGCCGGCGGAAGCCGAGTCTGCAGAGCACGAGAGTGCCACGGTCATCACCGACGCCTTTGGAACTCCGCTCGCCGACGGCGACACGGTCACTGTGATCAAAGACCTCAAGGTCAAGGGCAGCTCGACGGTTGTGAAGGTCGGAACGAAGGTGCGTGGCATCCGCCTCGTTGACGGAATCGGCGACCACGACATCGACTGCAAGGTCGACGGGGTCGGCGCGATGCAGCTCAAGTCGAGCGTCGTCAAAAAAGCCTGAAAGAACTAGACCGCATCCGGACATAACGCAGTGTGGAGACCGTGACGAACGCCCAACGCTTCGAACTCGCGATGCGCGAGGTCGTCGAGCCGGTTCGCCGTTACCTTGCGAGGCGCACCGATGCGGCGACGGCCGACGACGTTCTCAGCGAGACGCTCGTTGTGCTGTGGCGCCGCATCGACGACCTGCCAGACGACGCGATTGCCTGGTCGATTGGCGTCGCCCGACTGCAGCTCGCGAATGCCGAACGGGCTCAGCGCCGACAGCGCAGGCTGTTCGCGCGCATCGCAACGATCGATCCGCCGCGCTCCGTTGCCGATCACGCCGACAGCGACACCGGTTACATCCGTGACGCGATAGCGAAGTTGCGCCCGGCGGAAGCCGAGGTTGTGCGGCTCTCGGCCTGGGACGGCCTCGACCTCGAGCAGATCGCGACGGCACTCGGCATCTCGGTGAACGCGGCAACGATTCGCCTGCACCGGGCGAGAAAAAAATTGCGCGACGAATTCGGAAAGAGTTCAGCACTACCGGGACATACAGCAGTGAAGGAAGGAGAACACGCATGAACTTCGACGAAACCCTGAGGAAAGCCGATCCTGCGGCGTCGCTCTCCCCCCTCAGCCCCGACCGATTCGAACGACTGAGAGTTGCTGCAATGACCGAGACAACCACCACCCCCGCACCCCGCAAGCGCGCACGCCTGACCTTCGCTATCGCGGGTGGCGTCGCGGCCCTCGCCCTCGGCGGGTTCGCTGTCGCAACGCTGACGGCCTCGACGCCGCCGACCCAGCTCACGGCTCCCGCAGGTGGCATCGCCGCAAAGTGCATGGAGGTCACTCCCGCATCATTCGAGACGACGGATGTCGCGTTCAAGGCAACGGCGACCTCGATCGAGGGCGACACTGTGCTCCTCACCGTCACGGACCGCTTCACCGGCGAGGTCGCAAACACCGTCGAGACCACCCAGGGCGACGGCGCCATCTCCGATGGGGGCCCGCTCGTCTACGAGGAGGGCGAGTCGTACCTCATCGCTTCGTCTGACGGACACATCCTCTCCTGTGGCATCAGCAGCGTCGCGTCACCGTTCCTCGAAGACATCTACACGCAGGCATTCGCGAAGAATTAGCGGCGACGAGCCCGCATAATAACTCCCCGTCAGCGGTTGTCGCTCCAGTCGGGTAAACTTGTTGTCTTGGGCGTAGCGCCCACGGCTCAAAAAACCAGAACAGAGGCACATCCGGATGAATCTCACCGTCGGCGAAACTCTCGTGTACCCCCACCATGGTGCGGTCACGATCACGGATATCCAGCAGAAGTCGATCAAGGGTGAAGAGAAGAGCTTTATGACTCTTCGGGTTCACACGAGCGAGCTGACGATTCAGCTTCCCGTCGACAACGCTGAGCTTGTCGGAGTTCGCGACGTCATCGATGCCGATGGAGTTCAGGCTGTGTACAAGGTTCTGCTTGACCCGTTTGTGGAGGAGCCGGGCAACTGGTCACGCCGCTACAAGGCCAACCAGGAAAAGATGGCTTCGGGAAGCGTCTACCGCGTCGCCGAGGTTGTTCGCGACCTGTGGCGCCGCGACCAGGACCACGGCGTATCCGCTGGCGAGAAGCGCATGCTGCAGAAGGCGCGCCAGGTTCTCGAATCCGAGCTGGCACTCGCGCTCGCCGTGACCGACCTCGACGCATCGGGTGAGCTCGACAAGGTGCTCGCCGGTTCGCTCGAGAACAAGGAAGACGAAGCGGTTCCCACCGCGTAGCTCTTACCAAAAAACGGCTTAACGACAAACCGCCGACCAACCGTGGGAGCGGTGGGTCGGCGGTAGTTCGTGAGTTCCTAAACCCCGGCGTGTGCCAGGGCGAAACGAACGGCGCCATCGTCGTCGAGCTGAGCGTCAAGAATCTTGTCGGATACCGCGGCGGAAGCCGTTGCATCCAAGAAAATTCGGGCTCCGTCGCTTTCGACGATTTCGTCCTGCGGGGCGGGCTCCGGGGCCACCGCTACGGCGAGCCCCGTTGCGCCTTCTTCCGGTGAGCTGATGCGCAAACCGCCTGTCTCCGTGCCGAGGGCGCGCTCTGCGAGTCCCTTGATGGCTGTGCTGGCGTTCTCCGTGAGCGTGAGCATTTTCATACCTTCCGGTTGCGTGCGAGTAAGCAACGATTGTCGCGTTGGGCGAGAGGTGCAACCCGAACGCTGATCCTTTGCGGGTCTACACACGGGGCGTACACGTGGCACCCAGTCCCGCGGGGAATATCCTTGGACAATGCGCACCGAACAGCAGCGGATCATTTCAGACCTCAATGTCGCCCCCTCGATTGTTCCGTCGGAGCAGGTGACCAAGCGCGTCGAGTTTCTCGCGAGCTACCTCAAGAAGTCGGGCGCGAAGGGCTTCGCGCTCGGCATCAGCGGCGGGCAGGACTCGAGCCTCGCCGGCCGCCTCTGCCAACTCGCTGTTGAGAAGCTGCGCGCCGAGGGTCTCGAGGCGACGTTCATCGCTGTGCGCCTGCCGTACACGGTGCAGGCCGACGAAGACGATGCGCAGCTCGCGCTGACCTTCATCAAGCCCGACCGCACTGTCGTTTTCAACATTCACCGTGCCGTCGACGGCTTCGAAGACGAGTTCGGCGAGGCACTTGCCGAACCGCTCACCGACTTCAATAAGGGCAACGTCAAGGCCCGTTCGCGCATGATCGCGCAGTACGCGATCGCCGGCCAGCACGGCCTTCTCGTCGTCGGAACCGACCACGCCGCCGAGGCAGTCACGGGCTTCTTCACAAAATTCGGCGACGGAGGCGCAGACCTGCTTCCGCTCACCGGGTTGACGAAGCGCCAGGGCAAGTCGCTGCTGCAGCACCTCGAGGCTCCCGCGCGCCTATACGAGAAGGCTCCCACCGCCGACCTGCTCGACGACAACCCCGGCCAGACCGACGAGGCGAACCTCGGCCTCGCCTACGCAGACCTCGACAACTACCTCGAAGGCTTGGATGTCGCGGACGACGTCGCCGAGGCCATCGAAGCTCGCTACCGCTCAACCGAGCACAAGCGCCAGCTGCCGGTCTCGATGTTCGACTCATGGTGGAGCTGAACCGAACGCTCATTGACCTGAGCCCCGCCGCGCGAGCTGTGCTCGACGCCTGTGAGCGAGTGGATGTCGCGGCGCTCGTCGTCGGAGGCTCCGTGCGCGACGCTCTTCTCGGTGTGCCGTCGAAGGATGTTGATCTCGAGGTCACGGGCGATCGGGCTGCACTCGTAGCGGCGCTGCCGGATGTTGGCACTGTCGCCGAACAGGGTGCGCACTTTCCGATTCTCGCGGTGCATGTAATCGGCGATAACGGTGCCGGCGAGAACATCGACGTCAGCTTCGCCGCGCACGCTGATCCTTTCGCCCGCAGGGACTTCACTATCAACGCGATGGGCTGGAATCCGTTTACGGGCGAACTCGTTGACCCGTACGGCGGGCAGCGCGATCTTGCCGCCGGAGTTCTTCGTCACACGTCGGAACATTTTTCTGACGACCCGCTGCGCGTGCTTCGCGGAGTGCAATTCGCCGGCCGATTCGGGTTTCGGTTTGCCGCGGAGACAAAGGGTCTGTGCCGCGAACTCGCACCCCGATTTGCTGAGCTACCGACGGAACGGGTCTGGGAGGAGTGGCGCAAACTTGCTCGCCGCGCCATCCACTGGCCTGAAGCACTGCGGGCACTCGCCGACAGTGGCTGGGCGCAACATTTTCCGGGGTTGGCAGCTACGAGAGGCATCGAACAGGATCCAGGCTGGCACGCGGAGGGCGACGTGTGGACGCACCTCGGTCTCGCAGCACGCGCAGCGGCAACCGCGAGTGGCGACCTCGACGATGTCGACCGCGAGGTTGTTGTACTGGCCGCGCTTGTGCACGACCTCGGCAAGGTCACTCACACCGACACCTCGGGTCCGCGCATCACGTCGCAGGGCCACGCGGAGGCGGGAGTCGAACCTGCCCGGCAGTTTCTGCGCGACATTGGCGCGCCCGGTCACGTCGTCGCTCGAGTGCTTCCGATTGTGCGCGAGCACATGGCTCACGTTTCGGTGAACGGCAAGCCATCGCGCCCAGCCGTTCGCCGGCTGATGCGGCGTCTCGCGCCCGCCACTATTTCTGACTGGGCGCGCGTCGTTGATGCGGATTGCGCCGGTCGTGGCCCGTCGTCGAAACCGAGCCCGTCGCCGGTGTGGCTCAACGTTGCGGCAACGATTGGCGGAACTCCCGGGCGCGCACTTCTCCGCGGTGAACACCTGATCGCGCGGGGCATGACACCCGGCCCGCAATTTCGTGAGGTCCTCGCCGCAGCAACCGCCGCACAGGACGACGAGCAGTTCATCGACGAGGCCGGCGCGCTCGAGTGGCTCGACGCACGATTGGGTTAAAGCCCAGCCACCAACGCACGCCGTAGTTCGTCGCTCAGCGCGGGCGGCACGTCCACCTCGACGGCGAGAGCCTGCACCGCGCGACTGTAGTAGTTGCGCGCGGCGGCAGCCAGCGTGATGTCGACGATCTCACGGTCGGTGAAGCCGTTGTCGCGCAGGTTCTGGCTGTCGGCGTCCGTCATCCGGTAGGAGTCGTTGCTCACACGCTCGGCGAAGGCCATCATCGCGACCTCGGCCTGCGATAGCCCGGCGTTGTGAAAGTCTGCGGCTGCGCGTTCGAGTTCGTCTTCGTCCATGTACTTGAGGCTCTTCGCTCCGTGCGCCAGCCTGCAGTGTTCGGAGCGAGCACCGAGTGCCGCCGCGAGCGTCACAAGTTCGTAGCGGCGCTTGTCCATGTGGCTCACGATGGCACGGATGAGGTTCTCGAACGCGCGAACCGCCTCGGGGTTGATCGCCATCACGCGGGTATGGCTGGGCACGTACCCGAGGTCGTCAAGATCTTCGGCGTAGAGCTCGGCTGCGAGCCCGGTCACGTCTGCTTCTGAAACAGTTTCAATGATTGACATGGTCTCCATGCTGGCACTGTGGTGGTCGATACGGAAGAGTGTGTGAATGGCGCCCTTTCCGATGTTCCCGCTCGGCTCAGTGTTGTTTCCGCACATGCCGCTTCCGCTGCGCGTCTTCGAAGAGCGCTACCTCGTGATGCTCGCCGGAATCCTGCAGGAGGAACCGAGCGAGTTCGGTGTTGTGCTCATCGAACGCGGGCAGGAGGTCGGCGGGGGAGAGAAGCGTTTCACCGTCGGAACCGTTGCGCGCATCGACGAGCTCGAGGCTGCCGAGGGTTTCATTGCTGTCATCGCCGAGGGTGACCGCCGCTTCGAAGTCGTCGACTGGCTCGTCGATGACCCGTACCCGCAGGCCGTGCTCCGCGAACTCGACGACCTCGAGTGGGACGACGAACTCGAACCGCTCATCGAGCGTGCCGAGAAGGTTGTGCGCCGCTCGCTCGCGATGGCGAGCGAATTCAGCGACCAGCAGTGGGCTGCAGATGTCGAAATCTCGGAGGACCGCATCGCTCGCGCCTGGCAACTCGCGGGCATCGCACCTCTCGGCGAAATCGATCAGATCACGCTGCTGGGCTCGACGAGCGCCAAGCAACTGCTCGACGCGACGATCGAGTTGACGACCGCGCAGGTGGAGACATTCGGGGTGTGATCCGCCGCGCAACCCTCCTTTCGGGGGCGTAGGTCGCTGTGCGGGTGACCGCTACTGTTGCCCTACCCAAGGGAGGGCGAAATGAATTCACGTTCAGCAGCATTCGGTCTGGTTCTCGTAGCCGGGCTTTTGATCGGACCAGCACTACCCGCCGCGGCGATTCCGTCGGGCGACAACGCACCGCGCAAGACCTACGCAAACTGCACGGCCCTGAATAAGGACTACAAGCACGGCGTCGGCAAGACCGGTGCGAAAGACAAGGTTTCGGGTTCCGGCAAGAAGGTCACCAACTTCAAGGTGAGCACAAAGGTGTACAACCAGAACAAGAAGTCGGATCGCGACAAAGACGGCATCGCCTGCGAGAAGAAGTAGGTTCGCCGCGAGGTGCCGCCCGATGACCCGAACTCCGGGCGGCACCGTTGCGACAGCCGTCACATGTAGCACGCACGAAACACACCTCTTGCTAGGCTTGGCGCACAATCGAATATCGGGCCGCACATATCGCGATGCGGGAGAGTTCACTTTTACGTGAACACCGAAGGAGCAAGACTCTCCGCCAATCTCTCAGGTCTCAGTACCGCATCACGAAGGCCACTCTGAAAAAACCGTTCGATCGGTTACCCACGGTGAAAACTGACCACAGTCAGTGAAGCTCTCAGGTCCATGACAGAGGGGGAGTTCCATCCGCAGCCCTCGCGCTCCCAGGAGAACTCTTTGACCGACAACAGTGCCCATGAACGCAATAGTCCACTGCACGACATTCACGTTGCTGGTGGCGCAAGTTTCACCGACTTCGCCGGATGGCAGATGCCCGTGAGCTACGGCTCCGATCTTGCCGAGCACCACGCGGTGCGCACAACGGCCGGTATCTTCGACATCTCGCACATGGCCGAGATCACGGTGACTGGCCCCGACGCCGCCGCCTTCCTCGACTTCGCACTCGCGGGCAAGCTCTCCGCCGTCAAGCCGTCCCAGGCCAAGTACTCCCTTCTCCTTAATGACGAGGGCGGAATCATCGACGACCTCGTCGTCTACTCCCGCGCCGAGAGCAACTATTTGGTTGTCGCCAACGCGGGCAACCGCTTCGCCGTTGTGCCGGCCCTGCTCGAGCGCGCGACAGCCTTCGACGTTGAGGTCAGCGACCTCAGCGACGAGATCTCGCTCATCGCAGTGCAAGGCCCCGCTTCGCGCGCAATCCTCGAGGCGACCGACACGCTCACTGTCGAAGGAACGCCGCTCGCCGAACTCAAGTACTACTGGTCAACCGATGCCGACTTCGCTGGCACGTCCGTTTTCATCGGTCGCACCGGCTACACGGGCGAGGACGGCTTCGAACTCTATGTGGATGTCGCGCACGCGGCCGCGCTCTGGCAGGCGCTCGTCGCCGCCGGTGCCGACCACGGTCTTGTGCCCGCGGGTCTCGCGAGCCGCGACACTCTCCGCCTCGAGGCGGGAATGCCGCTCTACGGTCATGAGCTCGGCGTCGACACTTTTCCGGTTCAGGCCGGTCTCGGTCGCGTCGTAGCGCTCACGAAGGAGGGCGACTTCGTCGGTCGCGCTGCAATCGAAGCGGGCCCTGCCCAGAACGCTCGCGTTCTCGTTGGACTCACGACCGAGGGCCGCCGCGCCGGCCGCGCCGACTACGGTGTCTTCATCGCGGCTCCCGACGGAGTTGAGCCGGCGACCGAGCCGGTCGGAATCATCACCTCCGGCGCGCTGTCTCCCACCCTCGGCTTTCCGATCGCCATGGCCTACGTCGACGCGAACGTCGTCGAGGCTGGCACCCCACTGACCATCGATGTGCGCGGAACTCGCATTCCGGCATCCATCGTTTCCCTTCCCTTCTATAAGAGAGAGGCCAAGTAATGGCTGAGCAAAAGGATCTCCAGTACACCGCAGAGCACGAGTGGGTACTCGTAGAAGGCGACACCGCGACGGTCGGCATCACCGCCTACGCGGCAGACAAGCTGGGCGACGTTGTGTACGTCGACCTGCCCAAGGTTGGTTCTGACCTGGCCGAGGGCTCCGTCGTCGGCGAGATCGAGTCGACGAAGTCGGTGGGCGAGCTCTTCGCGCCGATCAACGGTTCCGTGCTCGAAGCCAACGAGGCAGTTGTCGCTGACCCCAGCATCGTCAACAGCGACCCCTTCGGCGACGGCTGGCTCATCAAGGTGCAGTTCACCGAGCTCCCGACCCTGCTGAGCTTCGACGAGTATTCAGCACTGGTCGCCGAGTAATGTCGGTCCCTTTCACGCAGCGCCACATCGGAACCGGCCCCGACGCCCAGGCCACAATGCTCGCGGCCATCGGCTACGACTCTGTCGACGCGCTTGTCGCGGCCGCGGTTCCCGACTCGATCAAGGTCGAGCCGATTAAGAACTCACGCATTCCGGCCGCGGCCTCCGAGCGTGAAGCGCTCGCCGAGTTGCGCATCCTCGCCGGCAAGAACTCGGTCAAGCGATCGATGATCGGCCTCGGTTACTACGACACGATCACACCCGCCGTTATCAAGCGCAACGTGCTCGAGAACCCGAGCTGGTACACGGCCTACACGCCGTACCAGCCGGAGATCAGCCAGGGCCGGCTTGAGGCGCTCATCAACTTCCAGACGATGGTTGCCGAACTCACGGGCCTGACCACCGCGAACGCTTCGATGCTCGACGAGGCAACGGCTGTCGTCGAAGGAATGCTTCTGGCGCGGCGTGCGTCCGGCGCATCCACCCCGATTTTTATTGTGGATGCTGACGCTCTGCCCCAGACCAAGGCGCTGCTCGCGAACCGGGCAGATGCCGTTGGCATCACTCTCGTCGAGCTCGATCTGGCGACGACAGACGCCGACGCGCTACCCGACGCCTTCGGTGTCTTCGTTCAGTACCCCGGTGCGTCGGGTCGACTGTGGGATCCGTCTCAGGTTGTCGCGGCCGTCAAGGCGAAGGGTGGGCTCGCGGTTGTCGCGGCCGACCTTCTCGCGCTCACTCTTGTGAAGTCGCCCGGCGAGCTCGGTGCAGACGTCGCGGTCGGAACAACGCAGCGCTTCGGCGTTCCCATGGGCTTCGGCGGACCGCACGCCGGCTATATGGCAGTGCGCGCGGGACTCGAGCGCCAGCTGCCCGGTCGCCTCGTCGGCGTATCGGTCGACGCCGACGGCCACCCCGCCTACCGCCTCTCGCTGCAGACCCGCGAACAGCACATCCGTCGCGAGAAGGCCACGTCGAACATCTGCACGGCGCAGGTTCTGCTCGCCGTGATGGCGTCGATGTACGCGGTCTACCACGGCCCCGACGGCCTGCGCCGCATCGCGACGAAGGTCGCCAACACAACCGCCGTCTTGCGCGACTTCATTGCCGACGCCGGGTTCACCGTCGCTCACGGTGAGTTCTTCGACACGCTCACGGTCGAGGCTCCGGCACAGGCCCAGGCGATTGCCGACCGTGCCCGCGAACTCGGAATCAACCTGTGGGTCGTCGACGCCGATACGCTCAGCATCTCGCTGGACGAAACCACAACCGAACTCGATGTGCACCGCGTAGCAATCGCGTTCGGCGGTCACGAGGAGCGCATCTTCGGCAAGACCGTCGATCTCGAACACATCCCTGCGCACCTCACACGTGAGAGCGACTACCTAACCCACCCGGTCTTCAACACGCACCGCTCGGAGACGAGCATGATGCGCTACCTCAAGTACCTCGCCGACAAGGACTACGCCCTCGACCGCGGAATGATCCCGCTCGGCTCGTGCACGATGAAGCTCAATGCTGCGTCGGAGATGGAAGCCGTCACCTGGCCCGAGTTCGCCGGGTTGCATCCATTCGCTCCTGAAGCTGACGTCGAGGGCTACCTCACGGTCATCGAACAACTGCAGGACTGGCTTGCTGAGGTCACCGGCTACGACTCGGTCTCGCTGCAGCCGAACGCCGGCAGCCAGGGCGAGCTCGCCGGTCTCCTCGCTATTCGCGGCTACCACCGCGCGAACGGCGATCTCGGACGCACCGTCTGCCTCATCCCGTCGAGCGCGCACGGAACAAACGCCGCATCCGCTGTGCTTGCGGGCATGAAGGTTGTAGTTGTCGCGACCAACGAGCTCGGTAACGTCGACCTCGACGACCTGCGGGCGAAGATCGCGACCCACGCCGACAACCTCGCGGCGCTGATGATCACGTACCCGTCGACGCACGGCGTCTACGAGCACGACGTACGCGACATCACGGATGCCGTGCATGCAGCGGGCGGCCAGGTCTATGTAGACGGCGCCAACCTCAACGCGCTTCTCGGCTATGCGCGGTTCGGTGACTTCGGCGGCGACGTGTCGCACCTCAACCTGCACAAGACGTTCTGCATCCCGCACGGTGGTGGCGGACCGGGCGTTGGCCCCGTCGCAGCCAAGGCGCACCTCGCGCCCTTCCTGCCCGGGCACCCGATGGCCCAGCGCGAGTTCAGCGGCAACCCGGCGAACGTCATCAGCGCGGCGCCCTATGGCAGCCCGAGCATCCTGCCGATCTCGTGGGCCTACGTGCGCATGATGGGATCAGAGGGACTGCGCGACGCGACGGGTGCTGCGGTTCTCGCGGCGAACTACGTTGCGGTGCGTTTGCGCGACCACTTCCCCGTTCTCTACGCGGGCGACAACGGTCTTGTTGCGCACGAGTGCATTCTCGACCTGCGTCCACTCAAGGAGGCAACGGGCATCGACAACAACGATGTCGCGAAGCGCCTCGTTGACTACGGATTCCACGCGCCGACAATGTCGTTCCCCGTTGCGGGCACGCTTATGGTCGAGCCGACCGAAAGCGAAGACCTTGCCGAGATCGATCGGTTCATCGACGCGATGATCGCCATCAAGCTCGAGGCCGACGCTGTCGCCGCGGGTTCCTGGCCAGCCGACGACAACCCGCTGCGCAACGCGCCGCACACCGCGCGCTCGGTGATCATCGGGGACTGGGATCACTCCTACTCCCGCGAACTCGCCGTCTACCCGGTCAAGGGTCTGTTGCAGAACAAGTACTGGCCGACGGTTCGCCGCATCGACCAGGCCTACGGTGACCGCAACCTCGTGTGTGCGTGCCCGCCGATCGAGGCGTTCGCGGAGTAGTAGACAAGTCGATCTAGGTCTCACGCTTCTTGGGCACTAGCCTCTCTAGACATGGCGAAGAATATTCGTATCTTCGCCATTTTCTTGAGTTCTCGGTGAACAAGATTGGATTCCTATGACCAGATCACGTAGTAAATTCTCTTTTCTCGATCGTCGAAAGGTCGCAGCGGTTGCGGCGCTCGTTGTCGTCGGCGGTTTCTTCAGTCCAGCGCCCGCGTCCGCTGCCGATTATTGGACAGGCGAAGTGAAGAACTGCGGAACGAAGTTCGCACAAATCGTCTGGACCAACACACGCACGGTAGCGCTTGCTCATCAGCCCATCAAGGGAGCTGCGTATCAATTCATCGCGTTCTACGGTCCCGGAAAACACAAGTACAACTCCGGCAAAACTTCCCTTCGATGGGGCTTCACAAAGATGGGCGGGGCGGACGGCAACCTCACGTCGGTCGTTGGTCAGTGCGTTAACTACGGCTAGCCCGCACTAGCGGAGTCGAGACCAGATCGAGCAAGCCGAGATTTCGGCAGACTCAATCTGGTCTCGACAACCTCGACCACCGATGAGTGTCAGTGCGGCGTCGCCCCCTCCGCCCCGTGCCCGGTGAGCGAACGCATTTCGTCTGATTCTCGATGAGAGAATAATCGGCGCAGTATCCGACACTTGATGGTGGTGCCCAGACCGGTCTGTCGGTACCCTCTGGAAATGACAAATATTGAAGTTCGGCGCCGTCCTTTTGGACGCGCACTTATGGGCGCGGCAGTTCTCGGACTGATCGTGACCTTGGCAAATCCGATGGCCGCCTCCGCGACTTCCGTACGAACTGGAACAATCAGTTGCGGAGACAAATACGCGAAGATCAGCTGGAACGGCTTGAGCACGACCGTCCTCGAGGGCAAGACTGGAAATGCTTCATTCAAGGTAGTGGGCACTTACTCCGGCGGATCCCACGCGTGGGTGCCGGGAGATCACGTATGGACATATCGACTGACCTCGAACGTCGTGCAGAACATCAGCAAGTCGTGCGTCACCTATCACTGATATTCACTTCTTTTCTAACAAAGTAAGCAACGCGCGGCGCGGGGATCCTTGATCCCCGCGCCGCGCGTTTCTTAGTGCGGCGTCGCCCCCTCCGCCCCGTGACCGGTGAGCGAACGCACCTCCATCTCGGCGGCGATCGCGGGGTTCTCGAGTTTGCTTGACGTGATTGTGCCGAGCCAGCCGAGAAGGAACCCGAGCGGGATCGATACGATCCCGGGGTTGTTGAGCGGGAACCAGTGGAAGTCGACTCCCTGGATCATCGCCGTCTCGCTACCCGAGACAACGGGGGAGAACGCGATGAGGATGATCGCCGATCCGAGACCGCCGTACATGCTCCAGAGAGCACCACGGGTGGAGAACCGTCGCCAGAACAGCGAGTACAGGATCGTCGGCAGGTTGGCCGAAGCCGCGACAGCGAAGGCGAGCGCCACAAGGAACGCGACGTTCTGGCCCTGCACCCCGATGCCGCCGATGATCGCGACGATGCCGATCACAACGACTGTGATGCGCGCGACGCGAACTTCGGCGCCCGGCGCCGTGTTGCCCTTTTTGATGACACTCGCATAGACGTCGTGAGAGAACGACGTCGCGGCGGTGATGGTGAGCCCCGCAACGACCGCAAGGATCGTCGCGAACGCGATGGCCGAGATGATGCCGAGCAGCACCGGTCCGCCCAGCTCGAAAGCGAGCAGGGGAGCCGCGGAGTTCACACCACCCGGCGCCGCCTTGATCGCATCGGCACCGATGAGTGCGCCGGCGCCGTATCCGAGTACAAGAGTGAACAGGTAGAAGAGCCCGATGAGCCAGATCGCCCAGACGACGCTCCGCCGCGCTTCCTTCGCGGTAGGCACCGTGTAGAAGCGCATAAGAACGTGGGGGAGACCCGCCGTTCCAAGCACAAGCGCGAGAGCGAGTGACAGGAAGTCGAGTCGCGTGATGTCGGTAAGCCCGTACTGCAGCCCCGGATCAAGCACCGCCTCGCCGCCCTTCGCCGCTGCGGCCCCGAGCAGGGTCGACAGGTTGAAGCCGTGCAGTGCGAGCACCCAGACCGTCATCAGTGCGGCACCCGTGATCAGCAGCGCCGCCTTGATGATCTGCACCCAGGTGGTTCCCTTCATTCCACCGATGAGCACGTAGATGATCATGAGCGCGCCGACGACTGCCACAACTACCGACTGTCCGACGCGATCGTCGATGCCGAGGAGGAGCGAAACGAGTCCGCCGGCTCCGGCCATTTGCGCGAGCAGGTAGAAGAAGCAGACGACGAGCGTCGTCGTTGCCGCGGCAACGCGCACGGGGCGCTGCGCCAGCCGGAACGACAAAACATCGGCCATCGTGAACTTGCCGGTGTTGCGCATGAGCTCAGCGACAAGCAGCAGCGCCACGAGCCAGGCAACGAGGAAGCCGATCGAGTAAAGGAACCCGTCATATCCATTGATCGCAATGGCTCCACAGATTCCGAGGAAGGATGCAGCAGACAAATAGTCGCCCGCAATCGCCGTGCCGTTTTGCGGACCGGTGAACGACCGCCCCGCCGCGTAGTAATCGGCGGCTGTTTTGTTATTGCGACTCGCCCGCAGAACGATCACGAGCGTCACTGCGACAAAGGCGCCGAAGATCGTGATGTTGAGCCACGGAGTTCCGACGGTCGTTGTCTCGGCCGCTGCAGCTGCCGAGCCCGCCAGCGCGAGCGCGCTCATCGCACACCCCGCTCGAGGTCTTCACGGATCTCTTCGGCGAGCGGGTCGAGCCGGCGATTCGCGTAGGAGACGTACCACGTGGTTATCGCAAAGGTTGTGACGAACTGGCCGAGACCCAAAAGGAGTCCGACGGTGATGTTGCCGACGACCCGCGTCGACATAAAGTCGTGCGCGTAGTCGGCGAGAAGCACGTAGGCGAAGTACCAGAGTAGGAACGCCACGGCGAGCGGAAAAACAAACCCGCGATGTCGTTTCTTGAGGCGTTGGAACTGTTCTGTTCTTTCGACCGTTTCGAAGTCGCTGACTGGAACTATTGGAGCTTCGTTGCTCATCCTTCACCCCATCTGCATCGGAGCGCCCGCAGGCGCCCTCTGGACAATGTGCGATGAGCAACCCTACACATGACCCTCAAACGGGTGTCAAGGGGCTTGTAGCGGGCGCTAGGGAGCTTTGGTCACACCGAACAGTTCGGGGAAGGTCACCGCGGCCCAGCCGTACCCGACGAATACGGCGATGTCGATGAGCGCGTGGGCGATGACCAGAGGTAGCACCCGGCCAAAGCGCGAGTAGAGCCATCCAAACAAAATTCCCATCGCGACGTTGCCGATGAACGCGCCGAATCCTTGGTACAGGTGATAGCTGCCGCGCAGTATCGCGCTGAAGAAAATGATGCGCCAGGTTCCCCAGCCGAGATCGCGCAGGCGAGCGAACAGGTAGCCGACGACGATGACCTCCTCGAGGATTCCGGCCTTGATGGCCAGGAGCACAAGCACGGGCACCGTCCACCAGTAGGTGTCGAGCACCGTCGGCACAACGTTGACGTTGATTCCGAGAGCGCGGCTGAGAAGGTAGAACGCCAGACCGGGGATGCCGATGCCCGCGGCGAGGGCGAGACCGCCGAGCGAATCGCGCAGCGGCCGGTCGAAGCCGAGACCAAGGCGACCGAGGTGCGGTCGGGCCGCGTTCCACAGCAGGAAACAGACGAGCGCGACCGGTGCGAGACCGAGAAATACGCTGAGCAACTGGTAGATCAGATCGAAGACCGGGCGCTCGCTCGCGGACTGATTGATTGTCGCCGTCTGGCTTCCGAGGGACTCGACAAGTGTCAGGCGTTCGGTGATGATGACTATCGAACGAATAGCGGATGCGCCGAGCGAAAGCCCGAGCACAATAACGATCTCGGCCCAGAGTCGGCCACGAGAGACAAAGGCAGTTTCTGCGGCGCTCGGGTGGGTCACCCGTTCGATGCTACGCCGATCATCGAGACGTTAAGCACCGCACCGCACCGTGCAACGCATGATTAGTGCGTAAGTCGGGGTATCAACGCTCGATAATTGTGAACCGCGCAAATATGTCGTTGTCGCGTTACCACTGTGTAACGTTTCTCCTTACAGTTTGTCTCGGGTACATGAGCGTCCTTATGGTTCTTGTATCAAGGTCGGCTCGCATGCAGTCAACGGTGCTGCCGAGTGTCCAGTTTCCACAGGAGGAAAATTGAAAATATCGCGCCTTATCGGCGGTGTGGCCATTGTGGCCGTCGGAGCTCTTGCTCTCGCCGGTTGCACCCCGCCGCCCCGCGAGTCCGAGGTAATCGACGGCACGGCCATCACGGTCGCCTGGAACGACTACTACTACGCGTTTAACGACGGCCTGGCTGACACCAACGCAACGTCCAACGCGGTCGTCAACTACATGCTCAAGGACGGCTTCCAGTACTACGACAACGAGTCGAACCTGGTTCCTCAGACGGGTTTCGGCACGATCGAGAAGACCAGCGATGACCCGCTGACTGTCAAGTACACGGTCAACGAAGGCGTCAACTGGTCCGACGGCACAGCAGTCGACGCGGCCGACCTCCTTCTCTACTGGGCAGCCAACACGCTTCAGGTTCAGAACGGTGAAGGAACCGCTGACGAAGAGACCGG
>Ga0247805_1000237_pt1 | contig 32910 bp, 29 predicted proteins | sample UWRJL044104R1_FD_180930 | JGI IMG/M metagenome (GOLD analysis project Ga0247805, IMG submission 180930) | Plant litter microbial communities from Arlington Agricultural Research Station in Wisconsin, United States - UWRJ-L044-104R-1 | ecosystem: Environmental > Terrestrial > Plant litter >... | reverse complement strand
TATGAAATTTGGTTTTTAAGTAATAAGTATACTATGTTTGCCACTCAAAAAAAAAAATAAATTATGAAAAAAGTTGTTTTATCTGCAGTTGCTTTATTAGCAATTACATTTGCAAATGCACAAGATGCTAAAGATTTTAGTTTTTCTCAGGGAGATGTTCTTGTTGAAGGAAATTTAGGTTTCGGTTCTACAAATGATAAAAATTCAGAGGAAAAAACTAATACTTTTAGTATTACACCAAGTGTAGCCTATTTTTTAACTGATAAATTTGCTGTAGGTGCTCAATTGGGTTATACTTCAAATAAAGAAGAAGTAGCTGGAGTTGATACAGAGAAAGGTTCAATTTTTAATGCTGGTGTTTTTGGTCGTTATTATTTTTTAGATTTAGGTCAAAGATTTAAAACTTATGCTGATGCAGGTGTAGATTTTGTAAGTGGTAAAGATGATATTAATGATGTTAAAGCAAACGGTGTTGGTGCTGGTGTAGGAATAGGTATTAACTATTTTATAACAGAGCGTATAGTTTTAAACTTTGCTTTAAGAAATATAATCAGTTACAGTTCTGCTAAAATTGATGGAGGAGAAAGTGTTTCAGAATTCGGTTTTGATTTAAACGGAAACGTTTCTAATCCATTTTCAGCAGCAAGTTTTGGTGTTGGATATAAATTCTAATATAGAATTTACATAAATATTATTAAAAAGACTATTCGAAAGGATAGTCTTTTTTTATGCCTAAATCATTCTTGTTAAATTGATGTTAATAGCATTGTTGATAAGTTTTTAGTAGGATAAGTTTTTTGATTTTATTGTTTTGGTATTTTTATGTTAATAAATTACTAATCTAATAATTAAAATCATGAAAAAAATCATTTTAACAGCGGCAGCAATTTTGGCTTTTGGATTTGCTAATGCTCAAAGCGGTGCTTTTAAATTAGGAGCTCACGTAGGTTTGCCTACAGGTGATATTAAAGATGTAAGTTCTGTAAACTTAGGAGCTGATTTGGCATATACTTGGAGTGTAGCGGAAGGTTTAGATGTAGGTATAACTACTGGTTATACTACTTACTTATTAAAAAGTGATTTTGAAGGAGATGCAGCTGGTTTTATCCCAGTAGCAGCTACTGCTCAATTTACTTTAACCAATAATTGGTTTATTGGTGCTGATTTAGGTTATGGAATAGGTGTGGCTCCAGAAGGTAATGATGGGGGATTTTTGTACCAGCCTAAATTTGGTTACCAAGCGGGAAATACGGGATTATATGTCGCCTATAAAGGTATTTCAATCGATGGTGGAGGAACATTTTCTTCTGTTAATTTAGGTATTAATTTCAAATTGTAAATAAAAACATTTTTAAATAGAACCTCTTCTGAAAAGGAGAGGTTTTTTTATGCTTATAAAAGTCGTTTATTTGTAGTATGAATTGGGAATTCTATATCAAAAGTTATCAGTCTTATCTCAAAATAGAACGAGGATTATCAAAGAATACAATTACTAATTATTCTTTTGATATAGAGCGATTGTGTTTGTTTCTTACTGAAAATAAAATAGTAGTTTCTCCTTTAAAAATTAGTGAGGAAACTGTACAGCAATTTATTTATGCTATTTCCAGTCAGGTGAATGCGCGTTCGCAGGCGCGAATTATATCGGGTTTGAAAAGCTTTTTTAGTTATTTAATTTTTGAAGATTATCGAAAAGATAATCCCATGGAATTGATTGAAGCTCCTAAAACGGGCAGAAAATTACCAGATACCTTAGTTGTTGAAGAAATAGATAGTATTATCTCAGCGATTGATTTAAGTTCTAATGAAGGAGAACGAAATAAAGTGATGCTGGAAACCTTGTATAGTTGCGGTCTTCGGGTATCAGAGTTAGTTTCGCTTAAAATATCCGATTTATTTTTTGATGAAGGTTTTATTAAAATTACCGGAAAAGGTAATAAAGAACGATTTGTTCCAATTGCTCATTCGACTCAAAAATACATTCTTTTTTATAAAGAAAATGTTAGAGTTAACGTTCCTGTAAAAAAAGAATTTAGTGATACTTTGTTCTTGAATAGAAGAGGAGGGCAGTTGACTCGTGCAATGGTTTTTACTATTATAAGTAATTTGGCTTCTAAAATTGGTTTAACCAAAAAAATAAGTCCACATACTTTCAGGCATTCTTTTGCAACTCATTTGTTGGAAAATGGAGCTGATTTAAGATCAATTCAATTAATGCTTGGGCATGAATCAATAACTACTACCGAAATTTATTTACATTTAGATCGAAGGTTTTTAACTGAGGTAATTAATACTTTTCATCCGAGGAAAGGGAAGTGAAAATCAAAATTGATTGCAAAAAAAAATCCAAATCCAACTGTTATAATTGGAATTTGGATTTTAATATTTAGAATTTTGAGTATTTATTTAGCAATATTTACCGCTCTTGTTTCTCTAATTACTGTTACTTTTACCTGACCTGGGTAAGTCATTTCGGTTTGGATTTTTTGAGAAATTTCAAAAGATAAAGTAGCTGCATTATCATCAGAAACTTTTTCGCTTTCTACGATTACACGTAATTCTCTACCTGCCTGGATAGCATAAGCATTTTTAACTCCAGTAAATCCATAAGCTACTTCTTCAAGGTCTTTTAAACGTTGGATATAAGAATCCAATACTTGTCTTCTTGCTCCTGGTCTTGCTCCTGAAATAGCATCACAAACCTGAATGATTGGAGACAGTAAAGATTTCATTTCTATCTCGTCGTGATGCGCTCCAATGGCGTTGCAAACTTCTTCTTTTTCACCATATTTTTCAGCCCATTGCATACCTAATAAGGCATGTGGTAAATCACTTTCGGTATCTGGAACTTTACCAATATCGTGTAATAAACCAGCTCTTTTAGCTAGTTTAACATTTAATCCTAATTCGGCAGCCATCAATCCGCAAAGTTTAGAAACTTCGCGAGAGTGTTGTAATAAGTTCTGTCCATAAGAAGAACGGTATTTCATACGTCCTACTACTTTTATTAATTCTGGGTGTAAACCGTGAATCCCTAAATCAATAACAGTACGTTTACCAACTTCAATGATTTCATCGTCAATTTGTTTGGCTGTTTTAGCTACCACTTCTTCAATACGTGCAGGGTGAATACGTCCGTCAGTTACTAATTTGTGTAATGCCAAACGAGCAATTTCTCTACGAACAGGATCAAAACAAGAAAGAATAATAGCTTCTGGAGTATCGTCAACAATAATTTCTACACCAGTAGCAGCTTCTAAAGCACGAATGTTTCTTCCTTCACGACCAATAATTCTTCCTTTAACATCATCAGATTCAATGTTAAATACAGAAACACAGTTTTCTACCGCTTCTTCTGTTCCAACACGTTGAATAGTATTGATGATGATTTTTTTAGCTTCTTGTTGTGCAGTTAATTTAGCCTCTTCAATCGTATCTTGAATATGAGACATTGCTGTGGTTTTGGCTTCAGCTTTTAAACCTTCAACTAATTGTTCTTTAGCTTCTTCAGCAGATAATCCAGAAATCAATTCTAATTGTTGCAATTGACTTTTGTGTAGTTTGTCTACCTCGGCTTGTTTCTTGTCTAAAACTTCGATTTTTGCTTCAAATTCCGCTGTTTTTTTCTCGAAATCATCGTTTACTTTTTTAGCTTTAGATAATTCATTAGAAATTTGAGATTCTTTGTCTCTGGTTCTTTTTTCTACTTCGGCTACTTTTTTATCACGAGCTAAAATTACTTGTTCGTGTTCTGATTTCAATTCAATAAATTTCTCTTTTGCTTGAAGAATTTTGTCCTTTTTTATGTTTTCGGCCTCTAGGTTAGCATCTTTTAAGATTGAAGCGGCTTCTTTTTTAGCATTTTTGATAAGATTAGAGATGTTGCTTTTTTCTATGATTTTAGCGATGGCAAAACCTACTGCAATACCTATAATTCCCGAAATAATAATCGTTAATATGTCCATGTTTGTTTAAAAATTTATATATAAAAAAAAGCCTACATTAAGTTGTTTGTATAAACTCGTAAAGACAAGTTTTGAGCTAACTCGTTGTTCAAGCTTCCAAACTGAATTGGCTTGCTATAGTAACGATGATTTGCTCATTCTAAATTGTTAGTGTTGAGTTTACCAAATTATGAACTAATGTAGGCAGTATCTTAGTTGTTAAAGAACTTCGTTTTATTTAGAGATTTTCGTCTAAAAGCGCATTAATTTTTTGAATTCTATCAATGGTTTCGTCTCCATTTATAGCATTGTCAATCTGTTTTTGCTCTACTTGCGATGCAAATTGCAAAGCACACATGGCTAAAACGTCTTGTTTATCGCGAACAGCATAATTTTCTTCAAATTGCTTTATCATTGTATCAATTTTTTTAGAAGCACTTCTAAGTCCTTCTTCCTGAGTAGGATCCACAGTTAATGGGTAAACTCTGTCTGCAATTGATATTTTAATTTTAAGCTTTTCGTCCATTGTTTATACTAATCAGACAACTGTGCAATACAGTAATCAATTTCACGAATTAATGAATTTATTTTAAGCTTTGTATCTCTTTTATTGTCGTCACTGCCCAATAATGAATTGGCAATCTTAAGTGTTTCATACTGCGCTTTTAACGCTTCAATCTCTTTGGACTGGTTTTGTATGATTTGAGCAGATTTATTTAATTCGATAGTTAAATCTTGATTGTTTTTTTCTAAATTTCTTAGTTTTAGAATAAGCTTTCCAACTTTATTTTCAAGAGTATCAATTATTTCTGCAATTACACTCATTATTAATCCTATTCATTACTTAATATTACAAATTTAGTATTAGTTTTTATTATTACAATATTTTATTTGTTTTTTTATTATAAAATAATCAAAATGTTGTACTGTAATTGGTTACAAAAAAACTTTTTTTATAAAGTATTCCAAATTAGTTTTTTTATATTAGCAAAAACGATACGCATGAGATTTTTCCTTTTTTTTCTATTGATTTCTAGAGCAGTGATTGCTCAAACTACTTATCCAAAAGATTATTTTCAGGCTCCTTTAGACATTCAGATGCAATTATCAGGAAATTTTGGAGAATTAAGACCCAATCATTTTCATGCGGGTTTTGATTTTAAAACCTTACAAAGAGAAGGACTAGAAGTTCGTGCAGCTGCCGATGGTTATATTTCACGTATTAAAATTTCTCCTTTTGGAAACGGTAAGGCTATTTATATCAATCATCCTAATGGATTTACAACGGTATATTGTCATTTGCAAACAGGAACTGGCGAAATTGAAAATTATATCAAAAAAACACATTATAAAGATCAGAGTTTTGAAATTGAAATGTTTCCAAAACCCAACGAATTAGTCGTTAAAAAAGGGCAGGTTATTGCGCTTTCTGGAAATACAGGTTCATCGGAAGGACCGCATTTGCATTTTGAATTCAGAGATACGAAGACTGAGAAAATTATTAATCCGATGCTTTTTGGATTTGATAAAAATTTCAAAGATACTAAGACGCCTATTATAGCTGCAGTGTATGTTTATCCGCTGTCAGGTGCTACAGCCAATAAATCCAAACGTCCTTTATTATTGAATTTAAGTTTGCAAAAAGATGGAACGTATTTAGCAAATAAAGTTTTAGCAAATGGAAACATTGGTTTTGGAATCACAGCTGATGATTATGATAACAATTCGTTCAATAAAAATGGTGTTTACAAAGTACAGTCGTATTTGAATGGAAAAGCTACTTTTGGTTATCAATTTGATACATATGCTTTCGACGAAATGCGTTATGTGAATGCTTTAATTGATTATTCTCGTTATAAAAAAATGTCGCAAAGAGTACAAAAACTTTTTATGAGTACGCCTTATAATTTGAGTATTATAAAGACTGATGCAACTAACGGAATTGTAAAGGTGATTCCAAATGTGAATTTAGTGTATCGAATTGAAGTAGCTGATTTTTTCGGAAATACTACAACTGTAGATATTCCAATTGGTTATGATTCATCAAGTCCAGTTGTTGAGCAAGAAGCTGTTGTTTCCAACTATTTTGTAAAAGCCCAAAAAGACAATATTTTTTCTAAAGATAATATGACGGCAACTTTCCCTGCTAAAACATTTTATGAAGATTTTGCCATGAATTTTGCTGTAAATGGAAACATACTAACACTTCATGATGATACTGTGCCTGCACATTCTAATTTTGAAATTGCTATTGAAAGTGATAAATATACTGAAGAGCAAAAAAGCAAAGTCTATATTGCCAACTGGAGTGCTAATGGAAGATTGGGGTACAATTCGACTTCAGTGAAAGGAAATGTTTTTACTACAAGAGTGCGAACTTTAGGAAAATATACTTTGGCTATTGATAATTCAGCACCTGTAATTAGTGTGGTAAAACCAATTGAAGGACGCTGGTTGAGTAATGATAAAACGCTCCAGCTTTCAATAAGTGATACTGGATCTGGAATAAAATCATACAATGGATATTTGAATGGAAACTGGATTTTATTCGAATACAATTCTAAAACCAAAAAAGTCACACATTATTTTAGTGACGGAATTGTAGCCGAAGGTGCTAACACTTTAAAAGTAATAGTTACGGATCAGGTAGGGAATTCAAAAACATTTGAGGCTCAGTTTTTTAGAAGTCAAAAATAACAGTAAATACATTGAATAGTAAGCTAAGCTGGGTTTTTATCTTATTTTGGATTAGTTTTTCTTCTCTGGCACAATTAGTTAGAGTAAAGGGAACGGTGCTTGATGCGCAAAACCGTCCTGTAAGTAATGTCAATATTTCATTTTTAGGGCATACATCTCAGTCTAATGCAAAAGGTCTTTATACAATCAAGGTTCCTGTAAATAAAAAGATAAATCTGGTTTTTAGTCATCTAACGTTTAAGAAAGTTACCGTTTCATTACTATTGAAAAGTACTTCGGATTACGAATTGAATTTGGTAATGAATGAGCACGAAGAACAAATAGGAGAGATTATTATTTCAAAAGACAAGAGAAGTCAAATTGAAGGAATTACAACTATTTCGGCTGATGTGATAAAGAAATTACCAGGAGCTAATGCAGGAATTGAAAATGTTTTGAAAACTTTAGCAGGCGTCAATTCGAATAACGAACTGAGTACGCAGTATTCCGTTAGAGGAGGAAGTTATGATGAAAATTTGGTTTATGTCAATGATATTGAAATTTACCGTCCTTTTTTAATTCGTTCCGGACAACAGGAAGGTTTGAGTTTTACCAATACGGATTTAGTGCAAAATGTCAACTTCTCGGCAGGAGGATTTCAGGCTAAATATGGCGATAAATTATCTTCGGTTTTGGATATAACGTATCGAAATCCTACTCAGTTTGGAGCAATTTTAGAAGCGAGTTTTCTTGGTGGAAGCCTGGCTTTAGATGCTGTTTCAAAGAATAAAAAATGGACTTCGGTTACAGGAGTTCGTTATCGAAATAACAGTCTTTTAGTGAATAGTCAAGATACAGAAACCAATTATACACCTTCTTTTATTGATGTTCAAACGAATGTAAATTATAAAGCTTCGGATAAATGGCAATGGAGTTTTTTAGGAAATATTTCTCAGAATAATTACAATTATCAGCCTTTAACCAGAAAGACCAGATTTGGAACCATAGACAATCCAATGGAATTAAATGTGGTGTATCAAGGTCAGGAAAAAGACAAGTACAGTACTTATTTTGGAGCTTTAAAAACCACTTATCAGGTTTCGGATCAATTGAAGTTTAAGTTTATTACTTCTGTTTTTCATACGATAGAGCAGGAGTATTTTGATATTTTGGCGCAATATCTTTTAACCAATAATGATACAGTAATTGGTTCTGATTCCTATGATGCCTCTTATGCAAACGGAATTGGAACTCAGTTGAATCATGCCAGAAATGATTTGGACGCTTTGATTGTAAATTCCGAAATCAAAGGTTTTTATGATTGGAAACAAAATAATTTAGAATTTGGAGTAAAATATACCCGAGAATCTATTCGGGACCGATTAGTAGAATGGGAAGTAATTGATTCAGCAGGATTTTCAATTAATCCTCCGATACTTGATTTTTCTAGGGAAGATCAGCCTAATACTTCTTTTACGGGCCCATTGGCTCCGTATCAAAGTGTTTTTGCAACAAATTTTAATGCAATCAATCGTTTTTCGGCTTATGTTCAATGGAATTCTAAGGTTAATTTAGAAAACACGGAACTTTGGTACACAGCAGGAATGCGAATGCAAAACTGGGGAATATCTGGAACCAATACTTCGGGTAATTCGCAAACAGTTTTTAGTCCAAGAGCGCAATTGGCAGTAAAACCCAATTGGGAAAAAGAAATGATTTTTAGAATTTCGGGAGGTTATTATTACCAGCCACCATTTTATAGAGAATTGAGAGCTGCTTCGGGAGCAGTTCAGGATAATGTAAAAGCGCAGCAGTCGGTTCAGGTAGTTTTAGGGAATGAATACAGTTTTGTAATGTGGAAACGTCCGTTTAAATTGGTTTCAGAGTTGTATTATAAATCGCTGAGCGATGTCAATACATATACAATAGATAATGTTAGAATGCGTTATGCTGCTAACAATGATGCTAAAGCGTATGCTCAGGGATTGGATTTTAGGCTCAATGGGGAATTTGTTTCTGGTATGGAATCCTGGTTTAGTTTTGGTTATCTCAAAACAGAAGAAAATAGTAATAATCGAGGATATATTGCAAGACCAACGGATCAAAGACTAAAGTTTGCGGTTTTGTTTCAGGATTATATGCCTACAATTCCGAGTATGAAATTGTATTTGAATTTGGTTTACAATACTGGTTTGCCAGGAGGTTCGCCTTCTTATGCCGATGTATATCAGTATCAAAACCGACTGAATGATTATCGCCGTGTGGATATAGGATTTTCTAAAGTTATAATTGATGCTAATTCGATAAAGGCAAAAAAGACTTGGCTAGGGAATTTTAAAGAATTAGCCGTTGGTCTGGAAATATTTAATTTGTTTAACAATCAAAATGCAATTACCAATACTTGGGTACGAGATGTGTATTCTAAAAACGAATATGCAATTCCTAATTATATGACTACAAGAATATTCAATGTGAAATTGAATGCTAAATTGTAGTAAAGCTTTGCCAGCGGGCATTTTAATTTTATTTTATGATGTCATAAATTAAGTTTAAAAAAACAAAACCATTTTTAAAAATCATTACATTTGAAAATATTTAAATATCGCATTCGTATGAAAACAGTACATATAGTCTTAGTAAATATTGCAGTCTTACTTTTAGTTAGTTGTAAACAAGAAGTAGAAAAGCCTAAAGTAATTTATGATTCTTCTACCAGAAAACAATTAACAAAAGTAGATTCAACTCAAATTGCGATTGCTGATTTGCCAATTCAAATGGAAGGAACGGACTATTTAATTCATCCAGTGGGAGATTTAAGAGTTTATGAGCGCGGAACTAAGGCAAAATATGGTTCTTCGAGTGTGATTGATTTGAGTTTTACTATTTCAAATCTAGGTGATGATGAATTAACGGGATTTTTGCAAAATTTAAAATTTCAAAGAATAGATTCTGATTCTATAAAGACACTGACAAAAAAGCCTGCGCTAATTTTAACTGCAACTTACTTAAAAGCAATTGCAGCAAAAACTCAAAAGCAAATTTTAGTGTACACCATGTATGATGTAGATACTAATAAAGACGGAAAATTAGATACAAGCGACATTAAATCCTTGTATTTGAGTGATATTAGTGGAAATCATTTTACCAAGATTTCAGCTGATTTTGAAGAATTAATTGATTGGAGTTTAATTGAATCTAAAAACCGTTTGTATTTTAGAACAGTTGAGGATACGAATAAAAACGGACAATTTGATAAAAATGATGTGCTGCATTACAACTATATCAATCTTTTAGATAAAGATTGGGAAGTTAAAAGTTATAAGCCAATCTAATTTGCTGAGATTTTAAATCTTTATACATAAAAAAGCCATTTGAGAATCTAGATTTTCAAATGGCTTTTGATTTTTAGATTACTAAAAAAAATATTTTAATCTGTAGTAAAGAAACTCTGCATCTTAGTCTCTCAGTACCTTAGTAGCTAAAAAAAAAAATCTAAATCAAAATATCACTTTCTAAATCGGATTTTTCAATAGTAAAATCAAAACCCAATTGCTTTACTAATTCGATTACTAAGTTTTTATACCAGTTTTCAGATTTTGGGTGAATGTAGATTTTCTCGATCAATTGATTGATATCTACGCTAATTTTTAAACCTTCATTTAGTTTGGTGTTGTTTTCGGAAACGTCAGTTATAATACGGACTTCACGTTCGTATTGAAAACTTTTTCGTTTGAATAAAAATGGAAAGAATAAATCGTCAAAAGGAATGTATTCTTTCTTGTAGTCAATATAATTTACTTCGCCAATATATTGTTTGAAATTATTCTCAGGATTTAAGGCTTTTTGTAATCTTCCGATGGTGGATTGAATAGCCAGACCTTCGCTGTTTTGAGTGAAAATTTGCCACATAGCAAAAGATTCGTATTCATTAATATGCCAACTACTAATAGCTACTTTTTCCCGATGTGTTTTGTAATAATTGATGAAATCAGGATTATCAATGGCTAGTTTCTTGATTTCTTCATAAGTAGGTTCGCTAAAAGTACCTTCGTATTGATCTTCAAATTTGTCCGAACGTGACATGAATAATTTTTGCGAAAGCAGTAAATCTAAAAATTTTGACAAGTCCAGGTATTTCCAAACAACAGTATCTAGATCTTCTGGAAGCTTGATATTTGAATTATTGTGATACATTGCTTTTAGATTTAAAATGGTTTTATAAAGGTATTATTCGTTTTTGAATCTAAAATAAAGCGGTGTTAAATTATAATTATTTATTCGAAAGATTGCATCATGACTAACTTGTTATAAGCGCCATCTAAAGCAATTAATTCTTCATGAGTTCCTTGTTCTACAATTTTTCCTTTTTTCATTACGATAATTGTATCTGCTTTTTGAATCGTAGAAAGACGGTGCGCAATAACAATCGAAGTTCGGTTTTGCATCATATTGTCTAAAGCCACTTGTACAAATTTTTCGCTTTCGGTATCTAAAGCCGAAGTTGCTTCGTCCAGAATCATAATTGGCGGATTTTTCACTACAGCACGAGCAATAGACAAACGTTGTTTTTGTCCTCCTGAAAGTTTGTTTCCGCTATCGCCAACATTAGTATAAATGCCTTCCGGTAAATCTTTTATAAATTCATAAGCATTGGCAATTTTTAAAGCTTCAATAACCTCTTCGTCTGTGGCATCTGGTTTTCCTAAAGCAATGTTAGCTTTGATGGTATCATTAAATAAAATGGAATCCTGAGTAACTAGCCCTATTAAACTTCTGAGGGATTTTAGTTTAACATCTTGGATGTCAATATTGTCTATTGTTATTTTGCCTTCGTTAACATCATAAAAGCGTGTCAGTAAATTAGCAATGGTACTTTTTCCAGAACCAGATTGTCCTACTAAAGCAACTGTTTTCCCTTTTGGGATTTCTAATGTGAAGTTGCTAAGAACATTTTCTTTTTTGTATCTAAAATTAATGTTTTCTAGTTTGATAGCGTGGTTGAAAGTATCTTTGTCAACTGCATTTGTCTGATCAGCAATAGTGTTTTCCTGTTCCATTAAGGTAAAGACTCTTTCGGCAGCTGCTAACCCTGATTTTACTTGATAAGAAGCTTTAGACACCGCTTTGGCAGGAGTTAAAATAGTATAAGCAAGAGCGATATAAGTAATAAAAGTTGCCGAAGTTATAGATTGTTCCTCAACAACTAGTTGTGCGCCAAACCATAAAAGAACTGCAATAGTCACAATTCCTAAGAACTCACTCATAGGAGAAGCTAAGTTGTTTTTGTTACCGATGCTGTTAGAAAGGTGTAAAAGACGGTTAATAGAATTGTTGAACTTTTCGATAAATGATTCTTCAGCATTATAACTTTTTACAACTTTTAAGCCGCCCAGAGTTTCGTCTAAAACAGAAATAAAAATACCATTTTCGTTTTGAGCTTTTATCGATTTAGCTTTCAGATTTTTTCCAATTTTAGAAATAATAAACCCTGCAACCGGAATAAATACTAAAACAAAAAGAGAAAGTTTTGGACTTATAATAAACATCGTTACAATGGAAAAAATAATAGTCAATGGTTCTCTGACTACCAATTCTAAAATTTGAAAAAAAGAATTTTGAACGTCATTAATATCACCTAGCATACGAGCCATTACATCTCCTTTTCTTTTCTCTGAATAGTAAGATATAGGTAAATTAATGATTGTTGTGTATAGCTTTCTTCTTAAATCTCTAAGAACACCGTTTCTTAAACGAGTAACGTGGTAAGAAGCAAAATAATTGGTTATGTTTTTTAAAAAAGCTGTTATAATGATAATTGAAATAACAAAAAGCAACATGATTTTAAAACCGTAAACGTCGGTAAGTGTTGTCATTTTGTAATTCAGGAAATCTCCGGTATATTTTTTAAGGTTTCCAATTCCTTCGTATTGGGGTTCTTTGTATAGCTTTTGATCAATTCCAAAAAGCACATTTAATGTAGGTATCATTGATACCATCAGTAAAGTTGAAAATAATGCGTAAAATATATTAAAAAACACATTTAAATAAATGTGTTTTTTATAATTTGAAACAAAAGGAAATAATTTTTTTATGTTTATATCCATTATTTTAATTGCATTGCAGTAATAATGTTTTTTATTTTTTCGTCTAATATGTTTTCTACTTCATTGAAGTTTTCTACAGCGTCCAATTCCGTATTTACACTGATGTAGAATTTAATTTTTGGTTCGGTTCCACTTGGTCTGGCACAAATTTTAGAACCATCTTCAGTGTAATAAATCAAAACGTTTGATTTTGGCATATCCATAACCGATTCTTCTCCATCAAGTAAGTTTTTAGCAACCGATGATTGGTAATCTTCAACCATAATCACACGTTGTCCATTGATTTCTTTTAATGGATTTTCTCTCAAGTCAATCATCATTTGGTTGATTTCCTGTAAGCCTTCTATTCCTTTTTTAGTCAATGAAACTAAATATTCTTTGTAAAACCCGTGGTCTACATATAATTTTAGTAATTCCTTATAAACTGTACTTCCTTTAGCTTTGGCCTGAGCTGCTACTTCACAAATTAATAAGGTTGCAGCCACTGCATCTTTATCACGAACTGCATCGCCCACCATGTATCCAAAACTTTCTTCTCCACCACCTATGAATTCCAACTCAGGGAAATCCTTAATCATTTTGGCAATCCATTTGAAACCGGTTAAACCTACTTTGAAATTAACATCATAAGCCGATGCCAATTCCATAATCATAGGAGTTGAAACAATGGTAGAGCCTACAAATTGTTTTCCGTTGATTTTGCCTGCTTTTTTCCATTTTTCTAATAAAAAGGCAGTCATTAAAATCATGGTTTGGTTTCCGTTCAATAAGGTCATTTTACCTTCGTTGTTTCGAACAGCAATCCCTAAACGATCGCAATCAGGATCAGTACCAATAACGATATCGGCATTTGTTTTATCGGCTAAAGCCAATGCTAAAGTCAAAGCTTCTGGTTCTTCAGGATTTGGAGATTTTACCGTAGGGAAATCACCATTAGGAACCGCTTGTTCTTCAACAATGTGTACGTTTTTATAACCCGCCTGAGCAAAAGTTTCAGGAATTACGGTAATTGAAGTTCCGTGCAAAGAAGTGAAAACAATGTTTAAATTGTCTTTGGCTTCAGCAGGAGTGTTAAAACTAGCATTTTCGATAGTTGATTTTATGAAAGCCTGATCAACATCTTTATCAATATATTGAATCAAATCTTCATTAGCATCAAATTTGATTTCATTGTAATTTAATTTTTCGATAGCTTCAATAATTGCTCCGTCTTCTGGTGGAACAATTTGTCCACCATCTTCCCAATATACTTTGTATCCATTGTATTCTGGAGGATTATGAGAAGCAGTTAAAACAATTCCGCATTGGCAACCTAAATGTTTCAAAGCAAAAGACAATTCTGGTGTTGGTCTTAAATCAGAAAAAAGATAAACCTGAATTCCATTAGCAGAAAAAACATCGGCTACAGTTTTAGCTAAAGATTTACTGTTATGACGACAGTCAAAAGCAATAACGGCTTTTATGGGTTGGTTTGGAAAAACGGATTTCAAATAATTAGAAAGTCCTTGTGTACTTTTTCCAAGTGTGTATTTGTTGATTCGGTTGTTTCCAACGCCCATGATGCCTCGCATTCCTCCAGTTCCAAATTCCAGGTTTTTATAGAAACTTTCTTCTAAATCTTTAGGAGAAGTTGCTATTAGTTTATTAAGAGCTTCTTGAGTTGCGGTGTCAAATGTTGGACTTTGCCATTCTTTTACTGCATCTAAAATGTTTTGTTTAATTTCCATTTTTGTCGCGTTTTATTGTTCTAGTTTTATGTTTGGTTGTTTTTAGTCTTTTTAAAATAGTTCTTTATGAGAAATTAATCTCATTCGAAATTTTATAGCGTTCTTCGTTGTTTTTAGTTCGCAAAATAATTTCGCCTAAAAATCCCGCTAAAAATAATTGTGTTCCTAATATCATTGTGGTTAATGCGATGAAAAACCAAGGATTGTTAGTCACTAAGCTGTAACGCATATTATTGTACATGTGATATAATTTAGAAATCCCGATATATCCGGCTAATAAAAAACCGATGATAAACATAAAGGATCCAATGGCGCCAAATAAGTGCATCGGTCTTTTTCCAAATCGGGATAAAAACCAAATCGTGATTAAATCTAAGAATCCGTTAATAAAACGTTCCATTCCGAATTTAGTTTCTCCATATTTTCTGGCTTGGTGTTGGACTACTTTTTCTCCAATTTTTCCAAATCCAGCATTTTTTGCCAAGACAGGAATGTATCGGTGCATTTCGCCTGAAACTTCAATGTTTTTTACCACAATATTTCTGTAGGCTTTTAGACCGCAATTAAAATCATTTAATTCCACTCCCGATGTTTTTCTGGCAGCCCAATTGAATAATTTTGACGGAATGTTTTTTGCTACAACAGAATCGTAACGTTTCTTTTTCCATCCTGATACCAGATCGAAGTTTTGATTGGTAATCATTTCGTATAATCCTGGAATTTCTTCCGGACTGTCTTGTAAATCAGCATCCATGGTTATGATAACATCGCCTTGAGCCTTAGCAAATCCAGCATGTAAAGCTTGCGATTTTCCGAAATTTTTCATGAATCGGATTCCTTTTACATGTGTGTTTTCGGAAGCAAATCCTTGAATGATAGACCAGGATTTATCAGAACTTCCGTCATCCAGAAATATAATTTCATAAGAATAGCGGTGTTCCTGCATTACTTTTATAATCCAGGCGTATAGTTCTTTAAGGGATTCTTCTTCGTTAAGAAGTGGTATTAATATAGATAGATTCATCGATTTTATTCTTGTGATGGAGTTTTGCTTTTAAAGAAAGCGGCTAAAATCAAACCAAAAATAGTACAGAAAACAATATTAGACAGAGAGCCTTTTAATAATCCTGCAATAGAAAATTGGTCGTTTTCTTGTAAATCTTTAACAGCTGCGTTAATGGTTGATGCAGGAGCGCTAAACTTCTCCATTGCAGAAATCATGTATTTAATAGTTAATTCTTTAATAGTATCTTTGGCAGATGGATCAATAAAATTGAATAATATAATATTAAAGACAACTGATATTGCGATTCCAATTAAAGCCGAAATAAAATAAGTAGTAAAAGCATCTTTAAAAGTAAAAAGACCTGGAAATTCTTTTTTTGTCTTAGTTAATAATACAATAGCTATAATAAGGTATAAAGCTAAATTGGCGAAACCAATCCAGGAAGATGTAAATAAATTTAAATCGATGGAATAGATTAAAGTGGTGATTAAAACAGAAGTTAAGCCAGTTATAATTCCAAAAGTAATTCCGTTTTTTTTAATGGTTTCGTGAATCATTGTTCGATACTTTCAATTAAGCAACAAATATAGTAATTCCCTCAATATTGAAGTGCAAAAAACTGTTTTTACCGCTTTATATAAAAAAAAGAAATAAACATTTGTTTATTGAAAAATAATTGTATTTTTGCATCCTCAAAATAATATTAAAAATAAAAAGTTATAATTCCTTTATACCTTTTCTGTTAAAAGAGAAGCTTCAAAATGATTTATAGCCAAACAAATAAAAAAGATTCAAGATGAAAAAAGGTGTACACCCAGAAAATTACAGATTAGTTGCTTTTAAAGACATGTCAAACGACGAAGTTTTTATTACTAAATCTACTGCTGATACTAAAGAGACAATTACAGTTGACGGTGTTGAATACCCAGTTGTAAAAATGGAGATCTCTAGAACTTCTCACCCTTTTTATACTGGTAAATCTAAACTTATCGATACTGCAGGACGTATTGATAAATTCAAAACTAAATACGCTAAACACATTAAATAATTTTAATTTGTTTTTGAAATATTTTAAAGCCTTCCTTTTTGGGAGGCTTTTTTATTTTTATCTGTTTGAAAACTTTGTAACTTTGGCTCGGGTTTTAAGAAAAACCTCAATTAATAAACTAGACAACTTTTATGAATTATATACTTTTTGACGGGCCTGCTCGTAATGCTTTATTACCATTTACTTTTACACGTCCGGTAGCGGATATTTTAATTGGAATTTTGACAATTCGTCAAAAATGGGAGCGTTATTTAGGTTCAACTATTACTACTTTGACTGAGGAATATTTGTCTGATAAATATCCGATGGTGGAATTAGAAGAAAATGTAATGATTAATGCTTCGTTTCTTCCTAATGGGGTTTTGGCGGAGATGGTTTCGAATTTAGAACCGAATCAGGCTATTTTTAAAGGAGAAGAAGTGATTGCTTTTTATACTAATGACAGTCAGGAAGAAGTAGATTTTGATAATTATGAAATTATTGAATATAGCGAGGAATGTTTGACGGTTATGAATACCTGGGATATTTTTTCTAAAAATGCTGCAGCAGTTCGTGAAGATTTTGAGTTTTTAACCGAAGATAGAAAATCGCAGGCTATTCCTAAAAGTGTAAATGTAATTGCGCCTGAGAATATATTTATTGAAGAAGGTGCGCAACTGGAATTTGTAACTTTAAATGCATCAACAGGTCCTATTTATATTGGAAAAGATGCTTTGATAATGGAAGGAACGGTTATTCGCGGACCTTTTGCACTTTGTGAAGGTGCTGTGGTGAAAATGAGTGCCAAAATTTACGGAGCAACTACCGTAGGACCTTATTCTAAAGTAGGAGGAGAGATTAATAATTCGGTTTTATTTGCTCATTCGAATAAAGGTCATGATGGGTTTTTAGGAAATTCAGTTTTGGGTGAATGGTGTAATATTGGTGCGGATAGTAACAATTCGAATCTGAAAAATAATTATGACGAAGTAAAATTATGGAGTTATGAAACTGAAGGTTTTGCTAAAACAGGTTTACAGTTTTGTGGTTTGATGATGGGTGATCATAGTAAATGTGGAATAAATACGATGTTTAATACAGGAACGGTTGTGGGAGTAAGTTCTAATATTTTTGGAAGTGGATTTCCTCGTAATTTTGTTCCAAGTTTTTCATGGGGTGGAGCGGCTGGTTTTGCTACTTATACCACTAAAAAAGCGTTTGAAACCGCTACATTAGTTATGGGAAGAAGAAATATAGAATTTGATGAAAAAGAAGCGGCTATTTTAGAGCATATTTTTGAAGAAACTAAAAAATGGAGAAAGGATTAATTAGTCAATTTGGAATTAAATAATTTTAGCAGCCCGACAGTTTTTTAAAAGTTGTCGGGTTTTGTTTTATTATGGATTTTGAAAAATGTTCTAATTTCTAAATTGCTACATTTTCTAATTGCCTAATTAATCTATTCTTTGCGCTTTTAAATTTATTGATGATGGAAACTTCCAGCTTCAAACTTCTGACTTTTTATAATTGCCTAATTCTCTAATTAATCTATCTTTGCGCTTTTAAAATTATTGAGGACAGAAACTTCTAACTTCCAGCCTCTAACTTCTAACTTCAAACAATGATTACAATTAACGACATATCCGTTCAGTTTGGCGGAACAACTTTGTTTAGCGACGTTTCTTTTGCTATAAATGAAAATGATAAAATTGCCCTTATGGGTAAAAATGGAGCTGGAAAATCAACTTTATTAAAAATTATTGCAGGAAATAGCAAGCCGTCAACAGGGAGTGTGTCGGCACCTAAAGACGCGGTTGTTGCTTATTTGCCGCAGCATTTATTGACTACTGATGGTGCTACAGTGATGGAAGAAGCTTCTAAAGCCTTTGCTGAATATTTTGCTATGAAATCAGAGATTGATGAAATCAATGAGCAATTGACTGTTCGTACGGATTATGAAAGTGATGAGTATATGAAATTGATCGAAAGAGTTTCAGACTTGAGCGAGAAATTTTATGCAATTGAGGAAATCAATTATGAGGCTGAAGTTGAGAAAATATTAATCGGATTAGGTTTTGTTCGTGAAGATTTTACAAGACAAACTTCGGAGTTTTCCGGAGGTTGGAGAATGCGTATCGAATTAGCGAAAATATTATTACGCAAGCCTGATTTGATTTTGCTGGATGAGCCTACAAATCACATGGATATTGAAAGTATTCAATGGTTAGAGGATTTCCTGATTAATTCAGCTAAGGCAGTTGTGGTTATTTCTCATGATAGAGCTTTTGTTGATAATATTACCAATCGTACTATTGAAGTTACAATGGGACGTATTTACGACTACAAAGCTAAATATTCTCATTATTTAGAGTTGCGTAAAGACCGTAGAATTCACCAACAAAAAGCATACGACGAGCAACAAAAAATGATTGCAGATAACCGTGCTTTTATTGATCGTTTTAAAGGAACTTTTTCTAAAACAGATGCGGTTCAGTCTCGTGTGAAGATGTTAGAAAAATTAGTTATTGTTCAGGTTGACGAAGTAGATAACTCTGCTTTAAAATTGAAATTTCCACCTGCTGCTCGTTCAGGACAATATCCGGTTGTGGTTAAGGATTTGGCTAAATTTTATGGTGATCATGTGGTTTTTAAAGATGCTAATATTGTTATCGAAAGAGGGCAGAAAGTGGCTTTTGTAGGTAAAAATGGGGAAGGAAAATCTACTATGATTAAAGCTATCATGAAAGAAATTGGAATTGATGGCGGAAGTGTAGAAATTGGTCATAATGCTCAAATTGGTTATTTTGCTCAAAATCAAGCATCGTTATTAGATGAAAATGCTACTATTTTTGAAACCATTGATGCTATTGCTGTTGGAGATATTCGTACTCAAATCAAGAATATTTTAGGGGCATTTATGTTTCAGGGGGATGATATTACTAAGAAAGTGAAAGTGCTTTCTGGAGGAGAAAAAACACGTTTGGCAATGATTAAATTATTGTTAGAACCGGTAAACTTGTTGATTCTGGATGAGCCTTCCAATCATCTGGATATGAAAACCAAAGATATTATTAAAGATGCTTTGCGTGATTTTGACGGAACTTTAATTTTGGTTTCTCACGATCGTGATTTCTTAGACGGTTTAGCAACTAAGGTTTTCGAATTTGGAAACAAAAGAGTAGTGGAGCATTTTGAAGATATTTCTGGTTTCTTGGCACACAAGAAAATGGATAGTATGAAAGAAATCGAAAAATAATTTTTCAGAAATACTTATATAAAAAAGAGCATTTGTACGATACAGATGCTCTTTTTTAGGTTTTATAGTCTAATTCCGGGAGGAAGTAGTTCTTTGTAGGAAGGATTCTTTTTGAAAAATTGTACAATTCTGGGATAAATTGGAACTACTTTTAATCGTTGTTCTGTTGCTTTATCTAGAATATGTTTGATTAAATTATCAATAAAGATTTCATTTTTAAATTCTTCGGGAGTATTTATTTTAGTCAGGAATATTTTTCTTTCCTGAAAGGAATATTCAACAGTAACGAGACCTTCGGGGATTGTGGTTTCAAATTGTCTTGCAAAAGTGTTGTCTTTGATTTCGATTGTTGCAATTGTTTCCATAATTTGTTTATTTGAATTCGACTTCAAAATAGATCAAAGATGTATTTTGAAGCGTTTTTTAGTGAATTGTTTTGTGATGATTGCTGATTGCAAATGAGAATTGTAAAGTTAAGTAATTGATAGCCAAAAACAAATCGTTTTTGGTTTTGATTTTATAAACTCATGTTAAACTGATTTTTTCTTGTTTATAAAATTAGGTATGCTCTCTAAAAAACTATAAATTAGTTTTTTTATCAATTTGAATTTTGAATATGAGTAAGATCCCTGTTTATTTTATGCCCGGATTGGCAGCTAATCCTTTGATTTTTGAGAGGATTAAGCTGGATGAAGCTCTTTTTGATGTTCATTATTTAGAATGGGAAATTCCAAAACCAGATGAAACTTTGCAAGAGTATGCTAAACGAATTGCTTTAAATATAAAGGAAGGAAATCCTGTTTTGATAGGTGTTTCTTTTGGGGGTATTTTAGTTCAGGAAATAGCGGATTTAATAGAAGTTAGGAAAGTAATTATTGTTTCGAGTGTTAAAACAAGGTTGGAATTGCCTAAACGAATCAAATTTGCCAAATCAACTTTGGCACATAAATTAATTCCAATGCATTTGATCTTAAGCTTAGATAAGCTGGCGAAATCTGTATTGGGAGAAAAAATAAAACATAGAATACAGTTGTATGATACTTTTTTGTCGGTGCGGGATGTTTATTATTTAAAATGGGCGGTCGAAAAAGTAGTGCTTTGGAATCGTTTAGTAGCTGATGATAGTGTGATTCATATTCATGGTGATAAAGACCGAATATTTCCTATTGAGAATATAAAGAATTGTATCGTGTTAAAAGGTGGGACGCATGTAATGATTTATACTAAATACAGATGGTTTAATACACATTTGCCTGATATTATTTTAGATAAAAACCCCAAATTATAAAATCCAAATTCCAAGTTTAGGAAAGGGGAAATAAGATGATTTTATTTCTTTTGATGATAAAAAAAATCCCAGATTCGCAATTGGAATTTGGGATTTAGATATTGTTGTTTTAGAAAAAATTAGATTTTCTTCATTTGTTCTTTCATCATGGTGATTTGTTCTTTCAGCATGTTTTGTTTGTCTAGCTTTTTTACTTCGCTAATCAAATTAGTTGCTTCTAATTTTCTTCGGCGTGACAATGCAATTCCTGCTAAATTTAATTTGGCTACAGCCAAATCCATATCCATAGATAATCCTAGTTCGATTGCTTTTTTGAAATATTTCTCAGATTGATTGATATTGGTTTGTGAAAGCATGATTCCGTGTAGGTAATTAAAGTAACCTTGTTGCTTTCTTATTAACGCCGATTCAGGGTTTTTAATGAACGAAAGCCACTTTTGAGCACCTTCAAAATCTTGTTTTCTTAGTTTTAAAAAGGCTAATAAGATAAATTCGTTTCTATAATAAAGAAAAATAGGAATTGCAGTAAGTAATAATAAGAAGATTCCGTTTCCAATATTGTTCTCTGTAAATTGCCAAATGCTAGTGATTACGATAAGTCCAGCGATAATAAGTTTGATATTCTTGTTTAACATGACGGGTATATAATTTGTGCTTGCAAAGATAGTAAAAGGAATTAAAAATATTTTTATAAAACTTCTTGCCAGAAAAAAAAGTCTTTGTATATTTGCACTCGGTTTCAGAATAAGTATTATTCGACCAAACAAAAGACACATATAAATAAGATTTTAAAGATACAAAGCAATGAGCAAAAGAACGTTTCAACCATCGAAAAGAAAAAGAAGAAATAAACACGGATTTATGGACAGAATGGCTTCTGCTAATGGAAGAAAAGTTCTTGCGCGTAGAAGAGCAAAAGGAAGACATAAATTGACTGTTTCTAGCGAACCTAGACACAAAAAATAATGTTTGTATAAGCATAAATAAGGGCGTTACTTTTTTTAGTACCGCCTTTTTTTATATCTTGTCGGTAAAATAAGACTCAAACTGTAGATTATTAGTGAGTTGCATCATTTTTAAACTAGCAAAATTGAGTAAAAAAAATTACTTCATAAAACAATAATTACAATATAATGCCAAAAGACACTTCCATAAAATCAGTTTTAATTATAGGTTCAGGTCCTATTGTTATTGGTCAAGCTTGCGAATTTGATTACGCAGGATCACAATCAGCACGTTCTATTCGTGAAGAAGGAATTGAAGTTATCTTGATAAATTCAAATCCAGCTACGATTATGACCGACCCTTCTATGGCGGATCATATTTATTTGAAGCCTTTAACAACAAAATCGATTATCGAAATTCTAAAAGAGCATCCACAAATTGACGCTGTTTTGCCTACAATGGGTGGACAAACGGCTTTGAACTTGTGTTTAGAAGCTGAAGAAAAAGGAATTTGGAAAGATTTTGGTGTTCGATTGATAGGGGTTGATGTTAATGCCATTAATATTACCGAAGACAGAGATCAGTTTAAAGCACTTCTTAAAAAAATAAACGTACCAACAGCTCCTGCTGAAATTTGTACTTCTTATTTAAGAGGAAAAGAAATTGCTCAGGAATTTGGTTTCCCACTTGTAATTCGTCCATCGTTTACACTTGGAGGGACTGGAGCTTCTATCGTTTACAAACCAGAAGATTTTGACAGATTATTAACTGCCGGACTTGAAGCATCTCCAATTCACGAAGTTTTAATTGATAAAGCTTTGATGGGGTGGAAAGAATACGAATTAGAACTTTTAAGAGATAAGAATGATAATGTTGTAATTATTTGTTCTATCGAAAATATGGATCCAATGGGAATCCACACTGGAGATTCGATTACAGTGGCACCAGCCATGACGTTATCGGATACTACTTTCCAAAAATTACGTGATTACGCTATCCTGATGATGCGTAGTATTGGAAATTTTGCCGGAGGATGTAACGTACAGTTTGCGGTTTCACCAGACGAAAAAGAAGATATCGTAGCTATTGAAATCAATCCACGTGTGTCTCGTTCATCTGCTTTGGCATCTAAAGCAACAGGTTACCCAATTGCTAAAATTGCTTCTAAACTTGCTTTAGGATACAACTTAGATGAATTGCAAAACCAAATTACAAAATCTACTTCGGCTCTTTTTGAACCAACTTTAGATTATGTAATCGTGAAAATCCCACGTTGGAACTTTGATAAATTTGAAGGAGCTGATAGAACTTTAGGTCTTCAAATGAAATCAGTAGGTGAGGTAATGGGAATTGGACGTTCGTTCCAGGAAGCTTTACATAAAGCTACTCAATCATTAGAAATTAAACGTAATGGTTTAGGAGCTGATGGAAAAGGATACACTAACTACGAGCAGGTAATTGAGAAATTAACTCATGCAAGCTGGGATCGTGTTTTTGTAATTTATGATGCTATTGCAATGGGAATTCCGTTGAGTAGAATTCATGAAATTACTAAAATCGATATGTGGTTCTTGAAACAATACGAAGAGCTTTTAACATTAGAGAAAGAAATTTCAAACTATAAGGTAACTAATTTACCAAAAGAATTGTTACTTGAAGCAAAACAAAAAGGTTTTGCCGACAGACAAATTGCTCACATGATGGGTTGTCTGGAAAGTGAAGTACACGCTTTGCGTATGACAATGGATATTAACCGTGTTTTCAAACTGGTTGATACTTGTGCGGCTGAGTTTAAAGCAAAAACACCATATTACTACTCTACTTTTGAAGCTGAAATTGAAAAAGCAGATGGAACTCGTTATGTAGATAATGAAAGTATTGTAACTGATAGAAAGAAAATCATTGTTTTAGGTTCTGGACCAAATAGAATTGGACAAGGAATCGAATTTGATTACTCTTGTGTACACGGAGTTTTAGCAGCTAAAGAGTGTGGTTACGAAACCATCATGATTAACTGTAATCCTGAAACGGTTTCTACAGATTTTGATACAGCTGATAAATTATACTTCGAACCTGTATTCTGGGAGCATATTTATGATATCATCCAACACGAAAAACCAGAAGGTGTAATCGTTCAGTTAGGTGGTCAAACGGCTCTTAAATTAGCAGAAAAATTATCTAAATACGGAGTAAAAATCATCGGAACTAGTTTTGATGCACTAGATTTAGCAGAAGATAGAGGACGTTTCTCTGATTTATTGACTGAATTAGAAATTCCTTTCCCTAAATTCGGAATTGCTGAAACAGCTGATGAAGCTTCGGCTTTAGCTGACCAATTGGATTTCCCATTATTGATTCGTCCTTCTTATGTATTAGGCGGTCAGGGAATGAAAATTGTAATTAACAAACAAGAATTAGAAGAGCACGTAGTAAACTTGCTGAAAACTATTCCTGGAAACAAATTACTGTTAGATCACTATCTTGATGGTGCAATTGAAGCAGAAGCAGATGCAATTTGCGACGGTGAAAATGTATACATCATCGGAATTATGGAGCATATCGAGCCTTGTGGAGTTCACTCTGGAGATTCTAATGCTACATTGCCTCCTTTTAACTTAGGAGAGTTTGTAATGCAACAAATTAAAGATCATACACACAAAATTGCTTTAGGTCTTAAAACAGTTGGATTAATCAACATCCAATTTGCTATAAAAGACGATACGGTTTATATTATCGAGGCAAATCCAAGAGCTTCTCGTACGGTTCCATTTATTGCAAAAGCATACGGTGAGCCTTATGTAAACTACGCTACTAAAGTAATGTTAGGACACAATAAAGTGACTGATTTTGATTTCAATCCAAAATTAAACGGATATGCAATCAAACAACCAGTATTCTCTTTCAGTAAGTTCCCGAATGTAAACAAAGCTTTAGGGCCTGAGATGAAATCAACAGGAGAAAGCATCTTGTTTATTGATGACTTAAAAGACGATCAATTCTACGAATTGTACTCAAGAAGAAAAATGTATTTGAGTAAATAATATCAGATTTTTAATATAAAATAGGCTGTCTCACTAGGCAGCCTATTTTTTTGTTTTAAATTTTTGGAGCAGACATTCAATCCATTTAAGAAACTAAGTTCCTGCTGTTCGCTATATCTTGTCTCGGCATAAAGCCTGCCTCCACAAGTATGCCGCTGCCATCAGGGCTAGTTAGCACGATTGTTTTTTATAATAAAACCGCTGTCAATTTTGTCATTGCGAGGAACGAAGCAATCTCATTCAGTAACTTGGTAAAATTACAAATCCGTGTTATAAGGAATGTTTTAGTGTGATTGCGTCGCTTCGCTCGCAATGACTTAAACCGTTTGGTATTTCATTGCTTCGTTCCGATAACTATCGGAACAAAGTGTTTTTAAAATTTTCTCTATTACAATCCTAAATTAGGCAATACAAAAGATTTAGTATTGGGATGTAATCGTATCCATAACCCCGGATTGCTATTTAATTGTGATACTGCTTCATCTTTATTGGAACTCAGTTGCGTTTTAAGCACGTTTGCGTACGTTTTGATTTTAGCAGGAGCAGAATCGGCATCGACTACGGATTGAACAATCTTTTTAGCTTGTAATATTGCAGCTGGTCCTAAAGTGAGAATGTACTCAGCAGATCTACATTCCTTTTCATCAGTTTCATTCACAAGGCTTCCACCGGCTTTGAATTTGCTAATATGGTGTTCTAAAATAGTGCTGGATATTGGGATGATCCCTGCAATATGATGGCTTTGTGCTCCAGAGAAAGGTTTAATGTAAGCTAGGTGTGATGCCTGATTTTCTTCTGGGCCATGACCAATAAAAAAGATATCCAAACCTCCTAATTCTTCCAATTTTGTCAAATACTCTATGAGTGCCGACTCGATATCTTTAGTATCTGTTCTCATTGGTGTAAAGCTTTTTATTTTTTTGAAAAAAGCATCACCTAAAATACGTTCAAAATCCCTGACAAAACTAAAACTATTATCCATACTTAAAGGAGCAAGAGCATCCTGAGTAAAAACATTTAGTCTAGCCAGCAGCTCGTCCTGCTGAGATGACTTAGCCAACTCTCCCAGCAAACGATGTAATTCCTGAGCACCTCTGCCACCCAGAAGTGCAATATTAATATCACCTTCTTTTGATTTTGCAGTGCTATAAAGTTCATTTAGCATTGCCTGGCCTACTTCAGGTTCAGTACTTAGTACAGTGGAGGTTACACCATAATCAGTGAAATTAAATTCTTGTTCGCTGTTTTGAGACAACCAGATGTTATTGCTGTCTTCGTATCTCATAAATTTTGAGTTGATTGTCATTGTATTATTGTTTATTCTGATTTTTTTACTATAAAATATGCATGAACTTTTATAATGATCATTGTTAAGAACTAAGTTCACAGCTGCAAAGTTAGAAACTTTGCGGAGCTGGTTGTAACTAATTTTCAACACTCCAACCATTCACAAACTTGTTCTGCTGACAGAGGAAGCATCTTTGCCAGTAACTCGACAAAGTATATTATTTAGTCCAGTTTTTATTGATTATTTGCTCACTGTTGCGGGCACTGAAAGCATTTCCGCGCTAACGGGAATTTCGGAACTTTATATTTTCCGTTAAAGATAAAAATTATTGCGAAACGAAAACGTGAATCCACAACAACATTCGCAATTGCGTGAAACGGCTGTTAACAGCAGCTTAATTTATTTGAACTTTATATTTTACCAGAATTGCTAATGACGATATTATCGAAGGAAGAAACATAACAATCAAAACAATAATCGGCTCATATGAGTCGCCAATTCCGTAACTCTTGGAAAAAATAAATGGTGATAAAATCGCAAATACGCATCCAAAAATCAATGAAAATATTGCAGTTAGTTTTATTATGAGTTTATGTTTAAAATTATTCAATCCAAACGTCCGAGCGTTCCATCCAGTAATAGCCATTCCAATAAATATTGTCAAAGTCAAGAATGCAGTAATCTCGAGACTTTCATAAATTAAAATTAGAAACGTTATAAGTGCCATTATCGAATAAAAGACAGCTGAAATCCATCCAAAAATTCGAACTATTTTTTCTTTCATTTTACTTTAATTCTTTTCGGCTCATTGTTTAATGTCGTTTAATCGAGTGGTTTCTCACAGTCAAGTTGCTGGTAATGTTCTGGTACTACAGCGGGTTTGGTACTAAATTAAGCCCATTTCTCGGATTTGCCAAATCATTCCAAATACAAGATAATTTTTTTCATTAGCCTATTGACCAAACACTTTGTACTAGCTGTTAACAATGGTTATTCTCTTTCTTCTATTGGATTATAGTTTATAAACCTTTTCATGTCTTGAGATTGATTTTTTATCCGTTTAATTTCTTTACATTTTCCGTTCTCGTCAAGTATTTCAGCAATAATGTTTCCATCTCTATGGTCAACATTAGCAAATTCTTTTAAACTATCATTTTTAATTTTTAAAAAATAAGTAGTTTCACCTCCTGTTAATATTAAAGCATCAACGCAATCAAGTTTTTTATTATACATTAAATTGGGGTAACTTTCGGAATTTTTTATCCATTTTAAGGCTTTGTCTTTTGGAGAATATAAAATTAATGTTTGAACGACATTGCCTCCACGGCCAGCCATACCTGAGGTGAAAATGACATCATTAAAGTTATCGTTATTAAAGTCTTTAATTTCTGTTTTCAGATCTTCGATTCTTGTACCATTTAGTACTAAACTATCCTTTAATTGCCATGTTTTTTTATTCTTTTCAAAAAGAAAAACTTTAATAATAGTACTGTCTTGTAAACCTATTTTAAAAATATCAATTCTATTTTTCTTCTTTTTCCCAAACTTAAGAGAGTCAGACAAAAAATCTAATGTATCAACAACTACCAATGATTTTTCTTTTGGTTTTTGTAAAATCTTTGATTCCGTTTTTTTAGTACATGAAAGTACTAAAATTGAAATTATTAAATAGATTGTGTTTTTCATAATGAATACTAACTCGTTTATAACCTAGACAAGCTTTTGTATATATCCAAATTGATAAATAGCAATATTTATCTATTCTGATCAAAATTCAGATTGTCTCTGGTGTTTTTTTGCACTGAGATCGCCCCAAAAATCGCTAGCAAAAAAGCAAAAGCATAAAATCCTTTTTCGCTTGGTAAAATGGTAGCATTCCATAATCCAACCGTTAAAAGTACAATAGATAGGAGAGTTCCAAACCAGCAAATTCCGTAATACATATCGGTTACAGGTAATTTTTCCAATCGATCTCTGACACTTTTTTGCAAAGAAACTACCGCAAACAGTCCAAACATTAAAACCGTGAAATAATAACCTTTTTCGTTTAGTAGCATTTCAGCTCTTGCAAGTCCTACTATAAATCCAATTGTTCCTGCTCCAAGAGCAATCCAGGATGCCGCTATAAAGGCATTCGATGTTTTTTGTACCATGTTTATTAATTTTATTTGTATTTCGAAAAAATTCCAGAATCGGTTGCTGTCCACAAACAGCATTTTTGACCACAAGCTTTCAAGCCAGTATTAGCCCAGCTATTACAAGTTTTGAAGATGCTATAACTTCCGTTTGCTTCGTAAAAAGCATCCGTTTTGCCATAATTAGCATCGGTTATTATGGGAATAAAATTGCCAGAAGCATCTTTCTGGAAACTATTGGTAATATAAGTAATCAGGCGTTGGTATTGTTCTTTGCTAATGAGCATGGATTTGCAGTCGTTGCCTAATTTCATTTGTTTGTAATAAGTTGCGTGAATAGCAGAGGAGCTCAATCCAGAGGCGGCTTTAAAAGCTACTGAAGCTTTTAGGTCAGACCATTCAGGCGTTTCCAGATAAAAACCTTTATCTCCCCAACCCATTGCAATATATTGGTAAGTTGAATCGGCTGCTTGGGTATTTTTATATTGAATTTGTTGGCTCCAATCGATTTGCTCGCTTTTTACAGGCATTACAATATCCGTATGGACACCATTTGTAAGGATGAAAATTTCAACTTCTGGTTTTGTATTGGCTTCTTTTTCAATTGTTATTAGCGAAAGAAGGTAGGCTATGATTACGTACAATAAAATAAGTCCCAAAAGAAACAGGACTAGTTTTAAAAGAATTTTAAATGCGTTTTTCAAGTTTAATTTATTGGCGATTATTCTGCCAAATTTAATTAAATAAAGTTCTTGTCAAAACCATTAGAAAGAAAAAGTAAGTAAAATTTTTCAAATATAAAAGTAGATTGGAATTGGTTTATCAATTGTTTGCAAAAACAAAAAAGCGATTACAGAAAATTATATTCCGCAATCGCTATTTCTATTTGTAATAAAAGAAAAATTTACATTTGAATTTCTCTTGCATCTAATCGGGTTAAGCCAATGTTTTCGGGAGTATGAAGAATCATTGGGAATTTTTCGATTTTTACCGAACTGCTGTCTAATCCAAAGGCACTTTCTTCAGATAAACTTAATTTTTTGATCATGAAATAGGAGTTCATAATGATATTTTCATGCCATTTCAAGTCATTATCATTCGATAAAAATTTCTCTGAAAGCACAAACTTAAAGTCGCCAATAATGTTGTTTTTATTCAATGATTCGTAACGGCTTCTAATATCTACTTCTCCGTTTTTAACCATGTCTTTAATTACTTCTTTAAACAAAAGGTTGATTTTAGTAGGTTCTCTAAATCCTAGATTAAAATCGACACGATACATATCATCTTTCAGGATTTCAGTTACTCTATATTCTGTTTTATAAGGTTCAGTTAAGATATTCACGTGAACAAACCAGTAAATATCAGCTCTTTTAGGTCTTTTTTGTAAAATAGAATACATTACTTTTTCTTCTATTTCGTCTACTCTTCCGGCATTGGTCATATAGACTAAATGCGTGGCATATTTAGGGATACTCATATCGACACTCAATTCGCTCAATACTTTTTTATAATCCTGAACTTTTACAAGTTTAGTATAGCTTTTGGTAATTTTTTTAGCGGTGTACCAAATAGACATTATCGAAATCAATACTACTGCAATAATCAAAGTTACATAACCTCCGTCAGAGAATTTAGTGATATTGGCAGCAAGGAAACTCAATTCGATTAATAAATAAATGGTGATTAATGGAACCATGAAATACAATTTTACTCTTTTCATAATCAAATAAAAATTCAGTAAAATAGTGGTCATAATCATACATAAAACGATTGCCAGACCATAAGCATGCTCCATATTGCTGGATTCTTCAAAGTGCAGCACGATGCCCACACAACCAAAGAATAGCAACCAGTTGATGGACGGAATGTACAATTGTCCCTGTAATTCAGTAGGATATTTGATTTTTACTTTTGGCCAGAAATTCAATCGCACGGCTTCATTTATTAATGTAAACGAACCACTGATTAAGGCTTGAGAAGCAATTACTGCAGCCATAGTTGCAATAACGATTCCGAATGGCTGGAACCAGTCTTCCATAATCAAATAGAAAGGGTTTCCGTTTTTACCTCCTAAACTTTGCAATGTTTCTCCTTCGTGGTGAATCAGGTAAGCTCCCTGACCAAAGTAGTTAAGAACTAACGTAGATTTTACAAAAATCCAGCTGATTCGGATGTTTTTTCTTCCGCAATGTCCCATGTCAGAATACAAGGCTTCAGCACCTGTAGTACATAGAAATACAAAACCTAAAACAAAGAATCCTTCAGGATGTATCGTTAATAAATGATACGCATAATAAGGATTGAAAGCTTTAAAAACTTCAGGATGTTCTATAATTTGAATTACACCTAAAATACCTAACATACTAAACCAAATAAGCATCATTGGAGCAAAGAATTTTCCAACGAGTTTTGTTCCAAATTGCTGTATGGTAAATAAAACAAATAGAATTCCAATAACTATGGGAACGGTGTTGATATCAGGATAATAGGTTCTAATTCCTTCTACGGCTGAAGATACAGAAACGGGTGGTGTAATAATTCCGTCCGCTAACAAGGCGCTACCTCCAATAATAGCGGGGACGATAAGCCATTTAATTTTTGTTTTCTTGACTAAGGCATACAAGGCAAAAATTCCTCCTTCACCATGGTTGTCAGCATTTAAAGTAATGATGACATATTTTATGGTGGTTTGTAAGGTTAAAGTCCAAAATACTGCGGATATTCCTCCTAGAACTACATCGGCATTAATGGTGTGGGTTCCTAGTATGGCTTTCATTACGTATAAAGGCGAAGTACCAATATCTCCATAAATAATTCCCAATGAAATCAATAAACCTCCTAGCGTTAATTTGCTGTGTAAATTCTTAGATGCGCTCATGTTATATTTTATAAACGGCTCAAATTTACTCATTTTTAAACAATTCAAAAGTTATTATCTTTAAAAAACAAAAAAGCACGACCAATTGATCGTGCTTGATAAAAAATCCATTTATTTTGTTAGATTCTTCTATTATTTCTTGAAGAATTGTTGTTTTCCTGACCATTGTTATTGCCTCTAGGAGATTCAGATCGTTGTGAAGGACCACTTGGTGAAGACATATTACCTCTGTTTGGAGCATTTTCTCTACTGTTTTGTGTTCTTTGCGGACTATTTTCTGGTCTTGGCGAATAACTTCTGGTTGGTTGAGTTTGTTGTGCTGGATTTTGTCTGGCACTTTCTGCTCTGTTTTGATAATCTCTGTTAGTTGTTCTCGGAGTTGCGTTTTCTCTTGAGCTATTAGAGTTGTTATTATTTCGATTGTATTCTCCTCTACTTGATGTTTTAGGTGTTGCGTTTTCTCTAGAACTATTAGCATTGTTATTATTGTTTTCTCTGCTAGGTGTTCTTGGAATTGCATTTTCTCTTGAACTATTAGAGTTGTTTTGATTGTAGTTTCTAGAAGGTGTATTCGCTCTTGAATTATTCGTTTTGTTATCTGAATAATCTCTTGAATTTGTTCTAGGCGTAGTGTTTACTCTTGAAGGAGTATCTCTATTGGTAGAATAGTCTCTTTGAGCATCCCTTCTTGAAGTACCGTTGCTGTATTGTCTTCCAGTTGAATTTCTATTATTCGAATAGTTGTTGCTATATCTTGTTCCTCTTTTTTGATCTAATTCATAACGATTAGAATAATTGCTATTTCTTTTTGCAAAAGCATAGTTTGGGTAGCGTCTTTCGTAAGCATTAGTACGTCTTGTATTGTAAATCGAAACGGCAAGGTTACTTCTTCTATAGTTTACATAGTTGTAACGATTATTAAAATTCAAACTTAAATGAATGTTGTTTCTGTATCTGTATATTGGATACGGATTCCAGGCATAATAGTAAGAAGGATAATAATTCCAATACCAATTCGATACATATGGACGGTAATTTGAAGACCAGAAAGAGGCATAAATTAATGGTGTAGAATAATAAACGGGTTCGTAAATGTAATTAGGTCCATACATGTATTCGTTACCAATAAATTGTACTTGTACGCTATTGTTATTGTTTCTTTCAATATCAATTGTAGCTACATCCTGATAAACATCACGGTCTAAAACCGATTGAATAATTACTACGTGTGTGTTGTATTCTACTGTTTCAATTACACGCAAATAATCTACTTCATTATCATTATTCAAATCTAAATTTGAAATTTGAAGTTCGGGATCGTTCAGGCGTCTTTCAAAATCTTCCAGATTTTTAGAGTCTCCAAAAATTGATGCAACAGCTCTCAAATCAAGATTATCACTGATTTCGTTGTTCATTGCATTTACGGTTGTGCCATTCTGAGCTTCTGCTTGTGTGATAAAAAGAGAAGCTATTATGCCTAAGAATATGATTTTACGTTTCATGGCGTTTTGTTTTTTTAGTGATAATTAGTGGTAAAAGGTCATATTCAATTACTGTGCCAATAAAATTAAAGCTTGTTTAGTATGCCTTTT
>Ga0247805_1000235_pt1 | contig 33037 bp, 28 predicted proteins | sample UWRJL044104R1_FD_180930 | JGI IMG/M metagenome (GOLD analysis project Ga0247805, IMG submission 180930) | Plant litter microbial communities from Arlington Agricultural Research Station in Wisconsin, United States - UWRJ-L044-104R-1 | ecosystem: Environmental > Terrestrial > Plant litter >... | reverse complement strand
TGTTTTTGCTATAAAAAGAAGATGTTCTGCTATTTATGGACCGATAAAAAAACAAACGAACCCTATATTCTTATGGTAGAAGGAAAACACCTTAACTATCCCGAATTAGAAGAAGGAGACCGAAAAAGAATGAAAGTTTTAAGAATCAATCCAAATCAGGATTTACCCCTAAAAACGATTGAAACCATTTTACAAAAAGCTTTGGATTTGTATAGAATATAGCTTTTAACAAAACTAACCTAATTAGCCTGCATTGTGTAAAAATACTTCTGCAGGAATACTAAAATAACTCTTTAATTTCTGAGCCATTTTTAAGGTAATTTCTCTTTTTCCCGAAAGAATTGCCGATACATGACCTTTACTTCCAATAATTGGTTCAAGATCTTTTGCCTTAATTCCCATTTCCTGCATTTTATATTTAATTACTTCCAAAGCATCTAGTTCTGGTAATTGATAATGTTTTTCGTCATAATCTTTTATCAAAACAACAAGTAAATCCAACTCATCATTTTCTGGAGTATTGGGTTTGGCTTCAAAAATTTCCATCATTCGTATAGAAGCTTTATTGTAATCATCTTCTGTTTTTAATACTTTCCAGTTCATCATTATATTTTTTTGTTGGTTAAAATTGAAGTGTCAAAAGCAATTGTTTCAACATCTATTTTATCATATTCTTTGTGTGTTCCAAACCAAATTACATAACAAGCATCTTGTAAAAAATTAATTGAAACAACTAAGCGAAAATCATTTCCTTTGATATTGAAAACTACACGGCTATTATTTACAACACTTGCATTTCCATAAATTCTCTTCAATTCATTGAAATTATTGAATTCCCGTTTTAAAAATTCATTATACCAAATTAGCAATTGTATCTCCGCTATTGGGTATTTTTTGATGTAATATAAAATAGTTTTCTTTACAAGTATTTTCATTAAGCAAATATAAATAAAAGTTTTCAATTTGCAAACAAAACATAATAACTATCTAGTAACGGTCTATTTAAATGAAGTAAAAATCATTAACAATAATTTTAATGAACCATTGCCATTGAATCATCTCCCGTATTTACAATCGTGGTTTTTATTCTTCGTTTTCCAATGATTAAAATAAAAAGTGCCAATATCGTAGTCGAAGTCATAATAACAACCATTGGAGTAATCGAATCTTTTACAAAAAGACTGACTCCAAAAGAAGCCAAAGCACCAATTCCTAACTGTGTAGCTCCCATCAATGCCGATGCACTTCCCGTATTTTTAGAAAAAGGAGCAAGAGACAATCCTGCCGTATTGGGATTTGAAATTCCTAAACAAGCTAAAAACAAGAAAAGCATTCCAATGGTTTCATACAATCCTAAAAGATCATTGATAGCCAAAATCAGGAAAACAAAACTGATAATGGATTGCGAAATCAAAGCAGCAAAAATCATTTGTTCACTCGAAAAACGTTTCAATAAAATCGAATTCAATTGGCTAGAGCCAATAAAACTTATCGACATCAACGCAAAAATCCATCCGTAGATTTCGGCATCTACTTTTAGAATATCCATAAAAATCAACGGTGATGCAGCCACATAGGTAAACAAACCAGAAAACGCAATAGCTCCCGTAAAAGCATACGTATAAAATTGCGGAACTTTTAAAATCGAAATAAAATTAGTGATAATCGGTTTTGGTTTTAAAGAAATAGATAAATCTGGTTTGTGCGTATTAGGCAAACCCAATTGAGTAGCCAAAAGTACAAAAGCGCCCATAGCAGCCAGAATTAAAAAAACAGTATGCCAGCCAAAATAAGTAGTCACATAACCACCAGCTGTTGGCGCTAACATTGGCGAAAGCCCAACTACAAGCATTAATTTAGATAAAACATTAGGCGTTTCTTTAGCAGGAAATAAATCGCGAACCATAGCTAAAGAAGCTACAGTAGCAGCGCAACTTCCCACAGCTTGAACAAATCGGAAGCCAATAAAAGCATTAATATCATTGACAAAAGCACAAGCCAGCGAAGCTAAAATATAAACCATTAAACCTATAAACAAAGGTTTTTTACGTCCAAAACGATCTAACAAAGGACCGTAAAGTAATTGTCCCGCCGAAATTCCAATAAAATAACTGGATAAACTCATAGAAACCTTGGCTACAGTTGTGTTCAAATCGGCTGCAATTCCTGAAAAACCAGGCAAATACATGTCTATAGAAAAAGGTCCCAATGCCGTCATTGAACCTAAAATTAAAATGAGTTGGAAATATTTAGCCTTAGTCATATTTGTAGAAAATCGTGTTGTTTATTTTTTTGCAAAAGTAAGCCATAAAAACACGATATAAAGAATTGATAATTTTAAATTATGATTATTATTTGAATTTCTGTTTGGAATTTGGAATCTAAGCAGATAAAATAATGTCAATTTTTTAATCACATAAGTCATATAAGTTTTTTATCTTATTCTAGTATCCTACTGAATAACAAAGTAGACCACATAAGGCATAGCGGATCTTTTATATAAAAACAAATTATTGCATATTCTTTAAGTCTTGATAATAATTTTTGTCAGTTCGAGTGGATTTTCATTAAAAATAATTCTCGATACATTTTGTTCCGTTTTACTACACAAAAAACACTCGAACTGACGTTTTTTAACGACTTGATCTTCTATCAAAATACTATAATTAACTATATTTCATTTCAATAAAAACAACTGTTTTTTGCTGTCTTAATTTTGGATTTAATTAACAATTGCACGGCTTTGGAACTCAACATTTTTAAGTACTTTTGTGGCACTTTTACAAAACACAATCCCTTAAAAAATGGATAAAAAAATATACTCTTTTTTATTTTCTACTCGCTTAATGGCTATTCTTTTTCTGGCTTTTGCAATAGCGATGGCAACAGGAACTTTCATTGAAAGTAAATACAATACCGATACTGCCCGAATTTGGATCTACAACACTTGGTGGTTTGAGGGAATTATGGTGTTTTTTATGATTAACTTCATTGGGAATATCAAGCGTTATCAATTATTAAAAAAAGAAAAATGGGCAACTTTATTGCTGCATTTGGCTTTTATTTTAATTCTTTTAGGTGCTTTTATCACTCGTTATATTAGTTATGAAGGCGTGATGCCTATTCGCGAAGGCGCTGCGGAAAACCAATTTTATTCAGACAAAACATTCCTGTCTGTTTTTGTAGATGGAGAGTACAAAGGCGAAATGAAACGCCGCGTTTTTGAAAAACCCTTACTGCTTTCGCCTGTAACCAATAATAATTTTTCAGTTTCAGGACAGTTTGCCGATACTCCATTTGAAGTGAAATACAAAAACTTCATTATGGGTGCAAAAGAATATGTAAAACCAGATGCCAACGGAACTTTGTACATGAAATTAGTCGAAGCTGGCGATGGTGGACGTGAAGAACATTTCCTGAAAGAAGGAGAAGTACAAAACATTCACAACGTACTTTTTGCTTTGAACAAACCTACGGATGGTGCCATCAACATTAACTTTAACGGAAAAGAATATACTATACAAACGCCATTTGAAGGAAACTTTATGCGTATGGCTGATAAGTTTCAGGGAGCAGTTACAAAAGACAATGTTCAGCCGTTGATGATGCGTTCGTTATACAGCATTGGCGATATCAGAATTGTTTTTCCAGATCCTGCTGTAAGAGGAACTATTGAATATGAGTCCAATAACGACTTTAAAGCCAAAACTCACGAAGATGCGTTGGTTTTAACCGTAAATGCCGAAGGACAGCAAAAAGAGATTACACTGCTGGGTTCTAAAGGAAAAGTAGGTGAACCAAAAACAGTAAAAATTGGAAACATTGAATATTCTTTATTCTATGGTAGTAAAGCGTATATTTTGCCATTTAAAATTCAATTGAACGATTTTATTGCTGAAAAATATCCAGGTACAGAAAAAAGTTATTCTTCTTTCGAAAGTAAGGTAACCGTTCAGGATTCGGCAGAAAAACCATTTGATGCCAGAATTTTCATGAATAATGTTTTAGACTACAAAGGCTATCGTTTTTTTCAATCAGGATTTGATCCGGATGAAAAAGGAACAATATTATCAGTCAACCATGATTTTTGGGGAACTAATGTTACTTATGCAGGTTACTTTTTATTATTCTTTTCTATGATGGCTATTATGTTTACTAAGCATTCTCGTTTTGCTGATTTGAAACGAAAATTAGATATCGTTAAAACTAAAAAAGAAAAATTAATCCCATTTTTAATTTTGCTTTTAAGCTTGAATGGTTTTGCACAAACGCAGGATCACGACCATGATCATGAAGGGCACGACCACAATCATGAACATACAGAGCAGCAACACAATCACAATCACGCACACACTGCTGAATCTGCAAAAGCAGGAACAATGCCTGCAAGAGTGGCTCCGACTGAAAAGCAAATAGATTCTTTAATCAACAAATACAAGGTTTCTGAAAAGCATGCCGCTCAATTCGGGCGATTGATTATTCAGGATGCAGGCGGAAGAATGAAGCCAATCAATACTTTTTCATCAGAATTGTTGCGAAAAGTAAGTCATGCTAACGAATACAAAGGCATGAATTCTGATCAGGTATTTTTATCTATTTCACAATTTGCTCAATTCTGGATTGAAGTTCCTTTGATTTACATCAAAAGTGGCAACGACAGCATCCGAAAAATTATTGGTATTGATGCCAAAGCAAAATATGCACCTTTTATTGCTTTTTTTGACGGACAAGGAAATTATAAATTATCTCCTTATTTAGAAGCGGCGTATCAGGCCGCAAATCCAAATCAGTTTGAAAAGGATTTTGTTGAAACGGATAAGAAAGTCAACTTAATGGAATCAGCATTGAGCGGAAATATTTTAAAGATTTTCCCAATTCCAAATGATGCTAATAACAAATGGATTTCTATTAACGAATTGGCAACGGCGGGCTTAAAAGGCATGGATTCTACGTATACCAAAAGCGTTTTGCCTTTGTATTTTGGCTCTTTAACCAATGCTGCTGTTACTGGAGATTATAAAAATTCAGATGAATTGTTAGAAAGTATTCATGGCTTCCAAAAGAAATTTGGAGAAAAAGTATTGCCTTCAGAAGATAAAGTCACTTTAGAAATTTTATACAACAAATACGATGTTTTCCAAAAACTACCGTATTGGTATTTATCAGCGTCAATTTTAATGCTTTTGTTTACCATCTTAAAAATATTCAAGGAAGGAAAAACATTGAATTATTTGGTTAACGGAATGCACATTTTCATTGGATTATTGTTTGCATTGCATACCGCAGGATTAATTGCACGTTGGTACATTTCAGGTCACGCACCTTGGAGTAATGCTTATGAATCTATTGTTTATGTTTCCTGGGCAACCATGTTCTTTGGATTGGCTTTTGATATCAAATCAAAATTAACCGTAGCTTCATCAGCCTTTGTAACTGCTATGATTTTAATGGCAGCTTACATGAACTGGATTGATCCGGAAATTGCAAATCTACAACCAGTGTTAAATTCGTATTGGTTAATGATTCACGTTGCGGTAATTGTAGCGAGTTATGGACCGTTTGCATTAGGATTTATACTTGGTTTTGTATCGTTGTTGTTAATCTTTTTTACCAACGAAAAGAACAAAACCAAAATGGATTTAAACATTCAGGAAATCACATATATCAACGAAATGGCATTAACTATTGGATTGATTATGTTAACTATTGGAAACTTCCTTGGCGGACAATGGGCTAATGAAAGCTGGGGACGCTACTGGGGATGGGATCCAAAAGAAACCTGGGCATTAATTAGTATTATGGTCTACGCTTTTGTTATTCACGCTCGTTTTGTACCTGCTTTAAGAGGAAAATGGATTTTCAACCTAATGAGTATGTTTGCTTTCATTTCGATTTTGTTTACTTATTACGGAGTAAATTTCCACTTGGTAGGATTGCACTCGTATGCCAGTGGTGAGGCGCATTCACTAGACTGGATTTATTATTCATTAGGAGGAATCGCTTTAATTGGCGCTATTACCTATCCAAAATATAAAAAACATTATAAGAAATAATAGTAAAATGATTGCACTAGTTTTTCAGCTGGATTTAAATCAATCCATTTGATTATCAAACTATAATAATACATCATTATACATCGTTACATTTGCCACAGCATACATTGATTTCCATAGATTAAATTCTTGACATCATTGTAAACTGTGGCTAATTTTTTTGTTAATTTTACCCTATGATTAAAGTAAGTATTATTGGCTCGGGAAATGTAGCGCAACAGCTGATTACTACATTCCAAAACCTCGAAAAATCGGGAAGCGAAATAGAATTGGTTCAGGTTTTTTCCCGAAAAAAGGAAAGCCTTACTCACCTACTCCATTCGGAACAAATTGTTAGCGATTTACAAGACTTACAAGAAGTCGATTTGTATCTTATTGCTATTTCTGATGATGCTATCGAAAGTCTTTCGGGAGAACTTCCGTTTAAAAATCGTCTCGTAGCACATACTTCCGGAAGTATGCCACTGACGATTGTGAATGACAATAATCGAAAAGGTGTTTTTTATCCTTTACAAACTTTTACCAAAGGAATTTCTGTCGATTTCAAACAGATCCCCATTTGCTTAGAAGCCGAAAATCCTACTGATTATCAGGTTTTGAACCGAGTAGCTAAAATCATTTCAGACAAAGTGTATGCTATCAATTCAGATCAGCGAAAAGCCTTGCACGTAGCAGCCGTTTTTGTGAATAATTTCACCAATCATCTTTTTGCTATTGGAAACGAAATTTGCACCGACAACCAAATTCCATTTGACATTTTAAAACCTTTAATGGAAGAAACTGTTCAAAAAGCACAAACACTTTTACCAGAAGAAGCACAAACAGGACCAGCAAAACGAAATGATCAAAAAACAATTGCTGCGCATGAAGCTTTTTTGACCAATAAAAATCAATTAAACCTATATAAAATTCTAACACAATCGATTCAAGAGAATGGCAAAAAGTTATAAAGAAATAATGAATGATATTACCACATTTATTTTTGATGTGGACGGCGTACTTACTGATGGTTCTGTATTTGTAAACACCGATGGCGAAATGTTGAGAACCATGAATATTCGCGATGGTTATGCAATGAAAGCCGCTATAGACGGCGGTTACAATGTATGTATCATTTCCGGAGGAAGCAACGAAGGCGTTCGCGTACGTTTGCGTAATCTGGGAATTACAGATATCCATTTAGGAACGCCGGACAAAGTAGAAACTTTTGACGAATACATTGATCTTCACCAAATCAAACAGGAACAGGTTTTATATATGGGCGACGATATTCCGGATTATCTGGTAATGAAATTAGTCGCATTGCCAACTTGCCCGCAAGATGCTTGTCCTGAAATAAAAGGAATTTCTAAATACATTTCGCATAGAAATGGAGGAAAAGGTGCTGTTCGTGATGTAATTGAACAAGTGATGAAAGTGCAAGGAAAGTGGATGGAAAGCTTTGATGCAAAATACGATTAAAAGTGGGAAGATGGGAGTTGGAAGATGGAAGTTTCAATACTTTATTTTTAATCTAGCTCCAAACTTCTAACTTCTAACGCATAATCCATAACCTCCACCTCCCCACTCCTAACTTCCACCTTAAAATGCTAAACCTAATTCGATACAAAAACCTACTGATGCTGGCTTTTATGCAGCTTATTTTTAGATATGGCTTTTTGAAATTACAAAAAATCGATTTGGCACTAACCGATTGGCAGTATGCATTATTAGTTTTAAGCACGGTTTTAATTGCCGCAGCTGGATATGTTATCAACGATATTTTTGATCAGGAAACTGACAGAAATAACAAGCCCAATAAAGTAATTGTAGGCAAAAGCATTTCAGAAAACAAAGCGTATAACATCTATGCTATTTTGAATGTTAGTGGCGTAGCCATTGGGTTTTATTTGTCCAATGTAATTATGCGACCTAATTTTGCCGCCATCTTTATTTTGATAGCCGCAACACTGTACATTTATGCTACAAGCTTAAAACAAATGCTGCTGATTGGAAATGTTATAGTAGCCTTATTATTGGCGCTAAGCGTAATTATTATTGGAATTTTCGATATTTTTCCAGCTACTCATAGCGGTAATCAGGAAATCATGGCAAGTTTATTTTCGATCCTTTTAGACTACGCTATTTTTGCTTTTATGATTAATTTTCTTCGCGAAATAGTCAAAGATTTAGAAGATTTCAATGGCGATAAACAACAAGAAATGAAAACATTAGCCATTGTTTTAGGGATCCCAAAAACAACCAAATTGGTTTTTATTTTAGGTTTTGTTCCCATAATTGCTTTGCTTTATTACGTTAATAATTATTTGGTTTCGAATAATTTAATTATCGCAACAATTTACAGTTTACTATTTATTTTAGGACCTTTGCTTTATTTTAGCATTAAAATCTGGACTGCTACATCAAAAACCGACTTTACTATATTAAGTAAAGTTTTAAAATGGATTTTATTTTTTGGAATTCTATCCATTTTAATTATTACATTAAACATAAAATACCATGCTTCGAAATAAATTAAAACAATATAAAATCATATTAGCTTCGGGTTCGCCACGAAGACAACAGTTTTTCAAAGATTTGGATTTGGATTTTGAAATTCGATTAAAAGAAATTGAAGAAATTTTTCCTCCCGAATTAAAAAGAGAAGCCATCACGAATTACCTAGCTGAATTAAAAGCAGCTGCTTTTGAAGGCGAATTAAAAGAAAACGAAATTCTGGTTACCAGCGATACCTTGGTTTGGCACAACGAAAAAGCAGTTGGTAAACCAAAAGACAAACAAAATGCTTTCGATATTTTAAAATCATTATCGAATGCTACTCATGAGGTAATTACCTCCGTTTGTTTTAAAACGAATGCGAAAACCGAAGTACTATTCGAAATAACTAAAGTTACTTTCAATGAACTGACCGATGAAGCTATTGAATATTACATTGAAAATTACAAACCTTTTGATAAGGCTGGAGCTTATGGCATTCAAGAGTGGATTGGGTTTATTGGCGTAAAAAAAATTGAAGGTTCTTATGCCAATGTAATTGGACTTCCAGTAGATAAAGTGTACCAATATTTGAATAATTTAGCTTAAAAATAAAACAAATGACTTTTTTTAAAGATTTTGCAAACGAAATAATTGTTAGTGGTGTAGTCCTTCTAATTGTTGGTATTTTACGACTTATTTCAAACAAATTAGTACGTAGTTTTGCTAAAAATTCTCATAAAATAGAATACAGAACAAATCTGGTTACTAAATACCTTCATTTATTAATTAATATTTTAGCCATAATTGCATTAATTATCATTTGGGGTGTTCAACAAAAAGATATTATTTGGGCAGTTTCTTCAATGGCTACCGTAGTAGGTGTTGCTATGTTTGCGCAATGGTCTATTTTAAGTAATATTACTGCGGGAATAATTTTGTTTTTTTCGTTTCCATTTAAAATTGGAGACAGTATAAAAATACACGATAAAGATTTTCCGATTATTGGTGAAATAGAAGATATTGGTGCTTTTCATATTGTTTTAAAAACAATTGAAGGCGAAGAAGTGATTTATCCCAACAATCTTTTGTTTCAGAAAGGAATTTCTATACTTCATAATTACCATGAAGAAAAAGAATTTACCGATTAATTCATCTATTTATAGTAACTTTATAATAAGAGATTAAAAAAAATAAAATCAGCTTGAAAAAATCAATTTAATCATGTGAAATTTTATTTCATAAACAATCAATAAGAGTATTCGTTTTTAAAACCATTTAAACCATTTTCGATGTTATTTAGCCGTAAAATAATAGGTTTTCTTGTTTTACTCTTTTGTTTTCAGCTTTCGTTTTCGCAGAGTAAGCCAACATCAAAAGACACTACTACTGTAGTTCCTTCTATTCTTACAACTCCGCCCAAAAATAAAACCGCGAGGTTTTTTCATCGTTTGGTATTTCGGCCTACTAAAAGGAGTAGACAAGTAAAAGAACAACTAGTTACTCCAAAACATTTAAAAGTAGATGGCAAGATTATACGAAATATTCATATCGTTACTTTGGATCCTTTTGGTTATTCTGAAATTGACACAGCAAAAGTTCCGAATCGATGGACAGAAAAAACTGGAAACTGGTTTCATTTAAAATCTAAGCAAATAGCTATCAAAAATGTATTGCTTTTTTCTAAAAATAAGCCATACAAATTATTAGAAATAACCGAATCAGAACGTTTATTGAGAAGTCAGAACTTTATCAATAAAGCTCATATCAGCGAAAGATTAGTTTCGTCAAAATCCGACTCTGTTGATGTTTACATTCGTGTGGTAGATTCCTGGAGTTCGGTTCCTAAATTTTCTACCTCAGGTTCAAAAACGGGCATTGGACTTAAGGAACGTAATTTTTTTGGAATAGGACATCAATTCGATTATTACTACTCTAATCGAAAAAGCGACGGGCAGGACGCAAATAACATCAGTTATTTAATTCCGAATATCAAAAATTCATTTGTTAGAACGCAATTAAGATACAATAATGATTTTGAAAATTATTATACCAAAGGAGTTACAATTGAGCGTCCGTTTTATTCTCCATTAGCGAAATGGGCAGGCGGGATAGCCCTGAATCAAAATTATGTGAGAGATAGTATTCTGGATCAAACTAATGAGTTTTTACCTCAAAATCTAACCAACGATTTTATTCCTCATGATTTAAAATTCGATACGCAGGATTTTTGGGCCGGTAGAGCTTTTACTATAATAAAATCGGATACTATTACCGAACAAACCACTAATTTAATTGCAACGCTAGGATTTACAAACAAAAATTATAAAATCACTCCACCAAAAGAATTAGATTCTATTGGTTTTTTTAGCTCTGAAAAGCTCATTCTTGCGGGAATAGGAATCAATACCCGACAATTTATTGAAGACCGCTACATTTTTAGAAATGGACAAACAGAAGACGTTCCCATAGGCCGAATTTATGGGATTACGGGAGGTTATCAGTACAAAAACAAAATTTGGCGTTCTTATATTGGAGCCCAAATTTCTTTTGGAAATTACCATAAATGGGGATTTTTAAGTACTAATTTCGAAATAGGTAGTTTCTTTAACCAATCAAAAACAGAACAAAGTACTATTCATTTTCAAGCCAATTATTTTACCAATCTTTTTGAAATTGGAAGATGGAAAATAAGACAATTTATTAAACCGCAGGTAATTATTGGTTTCAACAGGCAAAATAGCCAATCGGATTTATTAACTATTAACGAAAGTTATGGCCTGCGAGGATTTAATAGTCCGCTTTATGGTACACAAAAAGTATTGCTTACTTTTCAAACGCAATCCTACGCACCCAAAGAGATTTGGGGATTTCGTTTTAATCCTTATTTAAATTATTCGCTTGCGGTAATTGGCAATAGAAACAATCCAACAAATACTAATAAAACTTATTCCAAAATTGGAATTGGTTTATTAATCAATAATGATTATTTGGTTTTCAGTTCGTTCCAGCTTTCGTTATCCTACTACCCTACTATTCCTTTTATGGGCGATAATATTTTTAAGACCAATGCGTTTGAAACTACTGATTTTGGTTTTCAAAACTTTGAATTGGCTCAACCTAAAATTGTCCCTTTTAAATAAACGGATGCTAGTTGTTAATTGCTAAATAATTAATGATTATATTTATAACAATGAATCAAATTTTTTAATTTAAATTTTTTAAGTATGAAAAAACTAAGCTTTTATTTGATGGTTATGGTACTAACTTTGACTGTACTTCCAACAAGCACTTATGCAACAGAAAAAAATCCAACAGAGGCTCCAAAAGAAATTCCTGCCGAAGTTAAAACTATGCTTAATCGATTAGAGGAAATTAAAAAAATGGATAAGTCGGACTTATCTTCTTCTGAAAAAAAAGAGTTGCGAACTGAAGTAAAAACGATTAAAAAGAATTTAAAATCATCAGGACAGGGTGTTTATTTATCTGTTGGTGCAATTATTATCATTGTGCTTTTGTTAATATTATTACTTTAAATATCAAACACATACACTACAAAAACAGCTCATTTAATATAAATAAGCTGTTTTTTTTAGCTGCAAATTAAACGTTACACTATTTTTTTGGCACAATAATTGGCTTTCGCCTAATAACAATAAAATTTAATAAAAAACTAAAAAATAGAAACTATGAAAACTTTAAAATTAATCGCAGCAGGAATTGTTTTATTAGTAGCTACTGCAACTACACAGGCACAGGTTTCCGTTAATGTAAACATAGGAACGCCACCAGCATGGGGACCTGCTGGATATAGTAACATTGATTATTATTACATTCCAGATGTTCAGAGTTATTATGACATTCGTAATTCTCAATTTATTTATTATGGTAATGGAAGATGGATTCGTTCCAGATATTTACCACAACAATACCGAAATTATGATTTATATAGCGGTTATAAAGTAGTTATTAATGATTACCACGGAAGAACGCCTTATATTTATTACAAAGATCATAAAGCAAAATATTATAAAGGTTACAAAGGAAAACCACAAAAAACTATTGGTTATAGAAACAATGATAAACATGTCTATAAACAAAAAGACAACAAACACAATTCAGGAAACCACAATTCTAATCGTGGAAATGGAAAAGGAAAAGGACATGGTAACGGAAACGGAAAACATTAATTTTTTTAAACTCTAAATACTAAAGAAACGCAATTAGCGTTTCTTTTTTTGTGCTTTTTTTAAAAGTTAAAAATATGTTAAAAAAACAGTTTAGACATAAGAATTATAATTAGAACAAAATTATTATTCTAATTGAAAGAATTTTAAATCAAAACAGATTATGATCATTGTAAAGAAGCATTTCTACTAAATGAGATCCGTTTTATTTTATGTCCAAATCTAAAAACACGAAAACTTCTATAATTCACTAATAAAAAATTAGCGTTTCAAAAAACATAAACCCCAATTTATTTTTTTGCTTATCCAATAATTTATTCGGAATAAAAATAGGGATATCAGCCTACAAACCTAATATAACAGTGATTACGAATATTTATTGTATGATTCATTAAAATATTTTTAAAAATTATTTTAATGATTTTTTTAAAAACAGATTGCCTGACTTAAAAACAAAAAACATATAAAAATAAAAATATATTGGATTTAAAAAAGAGAATAAAATCAGGTTTTCTTTTATAGTTAATCATGAATTTTCAGTATCAAAAAAGAGCTACAAACTTATTTCTAATTTATTTTCAGAATCCAAATAAGTTAAAATAAAGTTAACAAAATATTTTTGGCACACTAATTGAAAATGCTTCTTATATAATTAAAAAAACAAATTTAAAACCCCCAAAATAACTTTTAAAAATATAGAAATCATGAGAACTTTAAAATTAATCGCAACAGGAATCATTTTATTTGCAGCTAGTAATTCACAAGCACAAGTTTCAGTTAACGTAAACATAGGATCACCAGCAGTTGTTGTGAGCAGACCAGTATGGGTACCTCAAAATCATGTAAACGTAGATTTTTATTATTTACCAGAAATCCAAACGTATTATGATGTACATAGTTCTTATTATGTGTATTTAGACAACGGAAACTGGTGCCGTACAAGATACCTTCCTGCACATTATAGAAATTACGATTTAAATCATGCACGTCGTGTGGAATTAAGAGGTTACCACGGAAGTAGACCATATACTTACTACAATCATCATAAAGTTAAATACTATAATAACAATTACAACAATAGAAGATATGTAGAAGACCGTCGTTATTCTAACAACAATCGTTATGCCGATAATTATAGAAAATACGACAAACACGATAAACATGATCGCGATGACAGAAGAAATGACCGTCGTGATGACCACAGAGGACATAGAAATCGTTAATCATCATTCATACTACAGAAAGAAGCCATCTCAATACCTAAATTTGAGATGGCTTCTTTCTTTATTGCTTAAAAATTTTAAGTCATATTCCTTCAATCCCGAAAAAAGATTACAAATTAAATAGAAATAAGCTCTTTTAGATAAACTTTTACCTTACAAAATATTAAAACGCTAGGATTATCGTTATAGAATTAGTTTATTTGACCCATCTATTTAAATTAATTCTAAAAAGCAACCATGAAATCCTATTCTATTAAAGAAATAAATGAAATCCTAAAAGGCGTTATTTTGGGTACAACCCAGCAAAAAATTACTGCTGCTGAACAACTTGAAGTTGCTTCGGATACTGAAATTTCTTTTATAGGAAACAAAAAATACGAAAAACTTTGGGCTACTTCAAAAGCAAGTGTTGCTGTAGTAAATGAAGACATTTCAATCGAACCAGGAGAAAACAGAGCCTTTATAAAAGTAAAAAATGCCGATTTGGCAATGTCTCAAATTTTAGAACTTTTCGCACCGCCTTTACCTCTATTTCATGTTGACATTCATCCTACTGCCGTAGTTGATCAAACAGCTGTTATTGGAACTGGAGCAAAAATTGGCGCTGGAAGTTATATTGGACCTAAGGTTCAAATTGGCGAAAACACCACTATTTACCCAAACACCACTATTTTGGACGAATGTATTATCGGGAAAAACACTGTAATTTGGTCAGGAACTGTAGTTAGAGAACGTTGTATTATTGGAAATGCTTGTATTATTCATCCTAATGCTACCATTGGAGCGGATGGTTTTGGATTCCGTCCTTGTCCTGAAAAAGGTTTGGTAAAAATTCCACAAATTGGAAATGTAATCATTGGAAACAATGTCGAAATTGGAGCCAATAGCTGTATCGACAGAGGAAAATTTAGTTCGACTGTTTTAGGCGATGGTTGTAAAATTGATAATTTAGTCCAAATAGGACACAATAGTAAATTAGGACAGTTTTGTATTATGGCCGGAAATAGTGGTTTAGCAGGTTCTGTTACTTTAGGAAACGGTGTAATCATTGGCGGAAGCGCTTCTATAAAAGATCATACCACTATTGGTGATGGCGCTATAGTTGGTGCCGGATCAGGTGTTACTTGCGATATTCCTGCCGGGAAAACCATGTTGGGTTATCCAGCGGTTGAAGCTCGTGATGCCCTAAAACAATGGGCAATTTTAAAAAGACTCGTAAACGATTCTAAGAAATAATTTTTTTTTATTTTTATTTTTTTACCGCAGATTAGCAAATTTAAAACTTTGTCAATCTGCGGTTCTTTTATTTTAGCATATAAATCATTTAAGTTTTTTGAGAAGCCAAAACAGATTCAAGTCCAAATAAACTTTGAATTCAGCATCTATTTAATACAAATTACACAGATTCTCATAAATTAATAAAACTTACATTGACTTAGCTTTTTACTTTAGATAAAATCAAAAACTTAAATGACTTATATGGTTAAAAAAATAAAAAACTTCAATTGGTTTTGTATTTTAGCCATCAATTTTCTTGCAATTACAAACACTATGGATTTAAACTTCAACAAAAACGAAGACCACAATAGACTTTTACTTTCTGATTTACGACAAAGATTCACTAAAATAAAATTAGGAGGAGGCGAAAAACGCATTCAAAAACTGCACAGCGAAGGCAAAATGACCGCCCGCGAACGCATAAATTATTTATTGGATGCCAAAGCTGAAAGTATTGAAATTGGAGGCTTTGTTGGAGATGGCATGTACAAGGAACACGGCGGATGTCCTTCGGGAGGTGTTGTGGTAAAATTGGGTTACATCAAAGGAAAACAATGTATTGTGGTTGCCAATGATGCCACTGTAAAAGCGGGTGCCTGGTTTCCTATTACCGCTAAGAAAAACCTGCGTGCACAGGAAATTGCAATGGAAAATAAAATTCCTATTATTTATTTGGTTGACAGTGCCGGAGTATATTTGCCTTTGCAAGACGAAATCTTCCCTGACAAAGAACATTTTGGACGTATTTTTAGAAATAACGCCATAATGAGCAGTATGGGAATTACCCAAATTTCGGCTATTATGGGGAGTTGCGTTGCCGGTGGTGCCTACTTGCCTATTATGAGTGACGAGGCCATAATTGTAGATAAAACAGCGAGTATTTTTCTTGCTGGAAGTTATTTGGTGAAAGCCGCCATTGGAGAAACTATCGATAATGAAACCCTGGGCGGAGCTACTACACATTGTGAAATTTCAGGAGTAACAGATTATAAAGCTAAGAATGACCAAGATGCCTTAGACAAAATAAAAAATATCGTTGATAAAATTGGGGATTACAATAAAGCAGGATTCAGCCGAATTAAAGCTAAAAAACCAGCCTTAGACGAAAAAGAAATTTATGGCATTTTGCCAAAAGCCCGCACCGAACAATACGATATGATGGAAATCATTAGTCGAATGGTCGATAATTCTGAATTTGAAGCTTACAAAGACGGCTACGGACAAACTATTATTACCGGTTACGCTCGCATTGATGGATGGGCTGTGGGAATTGTAGCCAACCAACGAAAAGTAATCAAAACTAAAAAAGGCGAAATGCAGTTTGGTGGCGTAATTTACTCTGATAGTGCCGACAAAGCCACTCGCTTTATAGCCAATTGCAATCAGAAAAAGATTCCTTTGGTTTTCCTTCAAGACGTTACTGGATTTATGGTAGGTTCCAAATCAGAACAAGGCGGAATCATCAAAGATGGCGCTAAAATGGTGAATGCTGTAAGTAACTCCGTAGTTCCTAAATTCACCGTGATTGTTGGAAACTCTTATGGTGCTGGAAACTACGCCATGTGTGGAAAAGCATACGATCCAAGATTAATTGTAGCCTGGCCAAGTGCTGAATTAGCCGTTATGGGTGGAACTCAGGCAGCCAAAGTTTTAGCACAAATTGAAGCTTCTTCTCTAAAAGCTAAAGGCGAAACCGTAGATGAAGCTAAAGAAGCCGAGTTGTTTGCCAAAATAAAAGCGCGTTACGACGAACAAACTTCTCCTTATTATGCTGCTTCCCGCTTATGGACAGATGCCATTATCGATCCATTAGACACCCGAAAATGGATTTCTATGGGTATTGAAGCTGCTAACCACGCTCCTATTGAAAAAGCATTTAATTTAGGAGTAATTCAGGTTTAAGGTTTCAGCGTATGGATTACATTCTTCTAAAACTCCTAACTATTTCTCATTTGAAAAACAACAATTGACATGACGCAGAAAGCCGTAATATTTGACATGGATGGAGTACTTGTAGATTCTGAGAAGTTGTGGAAACAAGCGGAAAAAGAAATCTTTTCTTCATTAGGAGTAAATGTAACCGACCAAGATTCGGAGGTAACAAAATCTATGACAACAACTGAAGTGAGTGAATTTTGGTTTAACAAATTTCCTTGGCAAAACAAAAGTCTGGATGCGGTTGAGCAAATGGTGGTTTCGAGAGTTATGGAACTAATAACAATTGAAGATTGTAAAATTAACGGGGTAAAAGAGTTTATTGAAAAACTTAAAATTAATAATTATAAAATTGGACTAGCAACCAATTCACCTTATAAAATTATTCCAACTGTTTTAGAAAAATTAGAAGTTACGGAATTATTTGATGTCATTTCTTCTGCTGAATTTGAAGAAAATGGAAAACCTGATCCTGCAATTTATATAAATACAGCTGCAAAACTCAATGTAGCTACAAAAAACTGTCTGGTAATAGAAGATTCACATTCTGGAATGTTTGCGGCAAAAAAAGCAGGAATGACGGTAATTGCGTTTACCAATGGAAATCCCGAAATAAATTTTGAAATTGCTGACTTCACAATTAATCAATTTGATAATTTAGCTGGAGACAAAATCGCTTCGTATGAATTAATTTCCAGTGAATGATACAAAACCAAACCACCATAAACCATGAAACCACTTTCCTATTTTAAATTCTTTTTTATATTTTCCATTATTTTAAGTTTCTCTTGTTCCGCTGCTGTAAGGGTTTCTTCTAACTCAAAAATAAAAGCTCCCGAGGGTTTCGAATATACTTTTGGAGAAAAACCAATTGGAGGAAAAAAAATTTACATTCCCATTGAATTTAAAAACAATGATTTTGACTCTAATGAAAGTGAATGGAGTTATCAACGAAGTGCTTCTTCTGATAATATTATTGTTTTCTGGGAAAAGGGATTTGGACAATATCCTGACAAAGCTTCAAATGCAAAACTTAATGTTGATATCAACAAGGCATTGACCAAGGCTGAAAATTATTATGCTTATTATCGGGACACGATGAAATTTGTAGTAAAAGGAGATTCTAAAACGGACGAATACCGAATGATTATCATACTGCGTTACCAGGAAGAATGGTTAGCAACAGGAGCGGGATATGATAACATTATTGGCGCTTTATGGGTTAATCCATGGGCGTTGAATACAGATTCGGCTTTGGCACATGAGTTTGGACATACTTTTCAATATCAAACCGCCTGCGATGGAAATTATGGCTTTAGAGATCAGAATTATGTAGGTCAGTTTTGGGAACAATGTGCCCAATATATGTCCTGGCAAATCAACAACAGTAGTTTTACTCATGAAATTCCTCATTTTTTAGAAAATGTACACAAACATTTTTCGCATGAAGATTATCGATATCAATCGATGTATTTGATGGAATTTTGGAAACAAAAACATGGAGTCGATTTTTTAGGAAAACTATGGCGAAGTGCCAAAACTCCCGAACATCCATTACAAACCTATAAAAGAATTACTGGCATCAATCAGGAACAATTAAATGATGAAATTTTTGAATATGCCTGCAAAAACATCAATTGGGATTACCCTTTAGGAAATTACAACAGAAACTTTATTAAGAATGTTTCTGCAGCAGATCAAACGAAATACAAACACCATACAACACTTGAAGTTGTTGCTAATGGGTATTATAAAATAGCTGACAAGCAAATTCCTCAAATTTATGGATACAATGCCATACAACTGAGTGTTCCAGTATCAGGAACAAAAGTAACTGTAGATTTTGAAGGTTTAAATGGACAATGGTCTGCTATTGAAGGCTGGCGTTATGGTTTTGTAATTATAAAAGAAAATGAGACCGCAGTTTATGGTAAAATGAAAAAAAGCAAAAAAGATACTACCACAATCAGCATACCCGAAAATACTAAAGAATTATGGTTAGTGGTCACTGGAGCCCCTACCGAACACCTCAATCACGTTTGGGATAACAAGCCAGACAACGACGAAAATTTTCCGTATCAAGTTAAATTTACAAACACCACTATTAAATAATCCAATCTTTATGTTTACTATAACCGTTAAAAACATCCTAAAATTGTTTTCTGTTTTTCCTGTGCTTTTTTATAAGTTCTTACCTTTGCGAACTTGAAAAAAATTACAAATCAGATTATCTTATAATGAAATTCAAAATTGACAAATTCATTCTTTCTATAATTATAGTTGTAGTCGCAGCTTATCTTTATCCTCAATTGGGCGGTGATTCTAGTCCGCTTCCTCTAGATAGAATCGGAAGCATTGGTGTTTCTTTAATCTTCTTTTTTTATGGGCTTAAATTAAGTCCTGAAAAAATAAAAACAGGATTAAAAAACTGGAGATTGCATCTTTTAGTACAAGTGTGTACTTTCTTAGTTTTTCCAATTATTATTTTATGTTTTTATCCTTTAATTCATTCTGAATACGATAAAAATATTTGGCTTGCCTTTTTGTTTTTAGCTGCTTTGCCTTCCACGGTTTCATCATCAGTTGTAATGGTTTCAATGGCTAAAGGAAACATTCCTGCAGCAATTTTTAACGCCAGTATTTCAGGTTTGATAGGAATTGTGGTTACACCGCTTTGGTTGGGACTTTTCCTGAACAATACGTCCGCTAGCTATGATTTAGGAGAAATTTACAGTAAACTGATTATCGAAGTTGTAGTTCCGGTTATTCTGGGTTTGCTTTTGCATCGCTACTGGGGCAGTTTAGCTCAAAAATACAACAGTCAATTAACGCTATTTGATAAATCCATCATACTTTTGATTATCTATAAAAGTTTCTGCAGCTCATTTGAAGACAACGTTTTTAGCGGAATAGGTACTATTGATTTTATATTAATTGCGGTTTCAGTTTTCGGGTTGTTTTATGTGGTTTATTTCCTTACTGGTTTTGCAAGTAACAAACTTGGGTTTAGCATCGAAGATAAAATTACAGCTCAATTTTGTGGTACAAAAAAATCATTAGTACACGGAACTGTTTTCGCAAAAATACTTTTCCCAAATCCAAGTACAATGGGAATTATTTTGCTCCCAATTATGCTTTTTCATGCTTTTCAGATTTTCATTATTAGTTTTATTGCTACCAAAGCCAGCAACCGAAAAGAAGAAGATCAATTGTTTTTTTTGGGAGAAAAATAATCTAATATTAAAAATAAAAAAATCGCAAATTACAGCTTCCTTTTTGAGTTGTAATTTGCGATTTTTATTTTATTCGAAAATCTAAAGGAATTAAGAAACCGTTTCTTCTTCTTCCTCAACGGCAAATTCCATATGATCTTCTACTTCTGCAACAATTTCCGGTTTTGAAGCCTTAAGTGCATTGAACTTTTCTAATTGTTCTAATTCGTCTTCATCCCCACTGAAATAAGGGAAAACATCTACAATTGGCGATTCGGAAATAGCTGGAATTGTATAATCACCCATTGTGCTTTTCATCGTAAAAACAGTGTTATCATAAGCTTCTTTTACATCATTTGCCTGAATTAAGAAATACATATTTGTCTTGCGTTCTTTACCACTTTCTTCGTCATAAGCCAGTAAAGAAATCTTCGATTTGAACCAACGATCGGCATTTTCAAAAGGATGAATTTCCGCATAATTAGCCACTTTGATATTGGTAATTTTGAATTCTTCACTAATGTAAGCCTTCATTTCTTCGTTAATTCTGCTTTCAGCTTCTGTAAAAGAGATGGCATCAATCAAATACGGTTCAGTTGTAATTTTTTGATTTCCTGTTTCGTCTGTTTTTCTATATTTTACTTTGCATTCGTACCAAATTGCGCTCATAATTTCTTTTTTTAAGGATGCCAAAGATAGATTTTAGAGCAAAAGAAACCGCAAATTATCAAAATAGATATTCACAATTTTGAATAAAAAAAGCTATCTGACTCACAAATAACCCATTAGCTTTTCATTGAAATAACAAGCTATAAAAAGCTTAGTTTTGTATTTCACAATCACTTTCTATGAATTTAGCTGCTCATTACAACCAATTATTTACAGAATCGTCAAAAGCTATTTTGGACAATAATTATGTCATAGATACTAAAATTGATGCTGAAAATGACAATCGCTTTGGGATTACTTTACTCATTCGCCCGCCAGAATCCATTAAAAATAAAATTCAGTCGTTTTTAAACGAACTTCAAAAAGAAGATCCTTTGCAATATTATTATCCCAATTCGGATATGCACATCACCGTTTTATCGATCATTTCGTGTTATGATGGTTTTAGTTTAAACCAAATCAACCCCGAAGCTTATATTTCGATTATTCAGGAAAACCTGGCTGCTTTACAAAACTTAGAAATCAACATCAGCGGAATTACAGCTTCTAATTCTACGATTATGATTCAGGGTTTTCCAACAAATGATAGCTTTAATTCATTTCGGGATTTGCTTCGAAAGGCATTTCAAAATACTAAACTTGAACAAAGTATCGATAGCCGTTATACCTTATTTACGGCGCACATTAGTGTTTGTCGCTTTAGAAATCCTATCACTAATCCTGAAAAATTGGTTTCCCTATTAAAAAAATACCAAAAGGCAGATTTTGGAAATCTCGAAGTAAAAGAAATCGAATTAGTCCATAATGACTGGTATCAAAAAAAGGAAAAAACACAACTATTGTATCGATTTATCGTTCCAAATTAAAACCTAATGTTTCCGTTTTGTTTTATTCCAAACTCTTTACCACAAAATTAAAACTCTTGTAAACACAAACTAAACAAGCATTTACAACTAAAAAATCACCTAAACAAACGCAGTTTAACTATGTTAATATTACGTTAAATAAAAATTAAACAACTGTTTAAATTAAACAGTTGTTTAATTTTGTACTGTAATTAAAAACAAATCAAATTAAAGATGGATTTAAACGAAAAACAGATTCATATTCTTCAGATTGCAGAAACGCTTTTTGCAGAGAATGGATTCGAGGGAACTTCGATTAGAACAATAGCCAAGCAAGCCGGAATTAATGTGGCAATGGTTTCCTATTATTTTGGTTCGAAAGAAAAACTACTAGAAGCTTTGATTATTTACCGGACTTCTGATTTAAAAATTCAAATAGAAAATTTATCCGTTGAAGATTTAGACCCGGTCGAAAAAATTGATAAAATGATTGAACTCTACGTCAATCGCATTCGATGCAATAAAGGAATTTACAGAATCTTACATTTCGAATTTTCATCAGAAGAGAAAGAAGACAAGATGAAAGTCCTGAATGAAGTAAGAGTTCGGAATTTAAAATCATTAGAAACTATTATTCACGAAGGACAGCACAAAGGAATTTTTAGAAAAGACATTATCATTCAGCTCATTCCTGCAACAATATTGGGTACGTTTTTTCACTTTAACATGAACAAAGCCTATTTCAAAAAACTGTTGGCTCTTGATACCGACGAAGCATTCGATCATTACATACAAACAAAACTTAAAACTCACATTCAACAAACAATAAAAGCACTTCTAATTTATGAAAGCTAATCATTTACTACTCTTTGGGGTTTTATTTCTAGGAATAACTTCCATAGAAGCACAGCAAAAAAAGAGTTTGACTCTCGACGAAGCCATACACTTGGCCTGGGAGAAAAGCAACGAAGTTAACTTAGCCGATGCCAGAGTAACGACTAAGAAATACGAATTGCAATCGGTAAAAAACAACCGATACCCTGATTTAAAAGCTTCAGGCCAATACCAACGATTAACCAAAGCTTCTATTGACTTAAAAAGCAACAGCAGCGAAGGCGAATCGGGTACCAAAGCGCCTAAAGTAGACCAACTGGTTTTAGGGCAAGTTAACGCCACTTTACCTATTTTTTCTGGTTTTAAATTAACTAACAGCATCAAGGTTTCTGATAATTTATACCAGGCTGAAACTGCTAATGCTTTGCAAACTAAAGAAGAAACGGCAATGCGAGTAATTAACTATTTTGTAACTTTATACAAGGCACAAAAAACAGTCGAATTACTAAACGAAAACTACAAAAGCGCACAACAGCGTGTAAACGATTTTACGGAACTAGAGAAAAACGAAATTGTTCCTAAAAACGATTTGCTTAAAACACAATTGCAACTTTCTAAAGTACAATTGTCTCTGGATAAAGCAAAAAGCGACTTGAATGTGGTCAATTACGAATTAACCAATCTATTAAAATTGGATCCTAATACAAAAATTGACATTCAGGAAAGTGATTTTTCAGTTTTTGATATGAGCAATATTCCAACAGATGAAAATCCAGCATTAGAAAACCGTAAGGATTTAGAAGCGCTTCGTTTTCAGGAAAAAGCAAGTTTAGCGAATATTAAAGTAGCTCGAAGTGGCTACTACCCTTCTCTTTCGCTTATTGGTGGATATACCACTTTAGATTTAAAAAATGTGGTGACGGTACAAAATGCCATGAATTTTGGTATTGGATTATCATACAACCTAAGTGATATTTTTAAAAACGGAACCGAAGTTAGAGTTGCTAAAAGCAAGGCCGAAGAGATTCAAAACTCCGAAATGATGTTAACGGATTACATTAAAATTCAGGTGCAACAAGCACTCGAAGATTATGATTTAGCCGTAAAACAAAATGTAGTTTATACTGAGGCAGTAGAACAAGCAACTGAAAACTATAGAATTTTAAAAGACAAATACGACAACGGTTTATCAGACACTAATGATTTACTGGAAGCCGATGTAGAACAACTGAGTTCAAAAATTAATAAAGCAGTGGCTAAAGCCAATGTGATTCAAAAATATTACAATTTACTGTCTGTAACAGGACAACTAAACCAAACCTTCAACCTTTCTAAAATATAATCGATACCTAAAATGGAAAAGAAAAAAACAAACAAAAAATTTATCGTTATAATAGGTTCTTTAATTCTATTAGGCGTTATATATGGTTCTTACAAATACATTCACTCTCTATCTCATGAAGGGACAGATGATGCACAGATAGAAAAATACATGAACCCAATTATCCCAAGAGTTTCCGGATATGTAAGCAAGGTGTACATTAAAGACAATGATTATGTAAAAAAAGGAGATACTTTATTTACAATTGACCAACAAGATTACCAATTAAAAATTGATGAAGCTAAAGCAGCATTAGCAGCAGCCGAAGGAAATTTTGAAGTATCAAAAGCAGATATTGGTAGTATTATGGCTAATATTTCAGTTTCTGATGCCAATGTAAAATCAGCAGGTGGAAATATCGAATCGGCTAAAATCAAATTAGGTTTAGCAACCAATGATTTCAACCGTTACAGCAATTTGTATAAAAATCATACGATTACAAAACAACAATACGAACAAGCGGTAGCTGCCAAACAAGAAGCAGAAAATCAAGTACGTATTTTACAACAACAAGAAAGAGCAAGTGCTTTTCAAAAATCGGTTATTCAGGCAAAATCAGTAGTTTCAAAGAAAGAAACAGATGTGGCTTCGGCAAATATTAAAAGAGCACAAGCCTTATTAGAATCGGCTGAATTGAATTTATCTTATACAGTTGTTACTGCTGCAATTGATGGTCAGGTTTCTAAAATTGACATTCAACCAGGACAATTGGTACAACCAGGACAATCTTTATTTTATATCATCAATAATAACGAAGCCTGGGTAATTGCTAACTTTAAAGAAACACAATTGAACAAAATGGTTGCGGGTCAAAAAGTAGCTTTAAAAGTAGATGCTTATCCTGATTATGAATTTTCAGGTACAGTAACTTCTTTTTCACCTGCAACAGGATCTCGTTTTTCTATCTTGCCTCCAGATAATGCAACTGGAAACTTTGTAAAAACAATCCAACGTTTGCCTGTAAAAATTAGTATAGATTCAAGCAACGACATTGAAAAAGTAAAATTATTACGTCCCGGAATGAATGTGGATGTTGATGTACATATAAAATAAAATGGTACTAGCAGACGACGATTTAGTAGAATATGGCTTTAGGAGAGTAATCATAACAATTACAGCAGTACTTTGTGCTTTGCTCGAAATTGTAGATACCACTATTGTCAATGTGGCTTTGACCAACATGAGGGGAAGCCTTGGAGCCACTTTAACGGATGTTGCCTGGGTAATTACTGCCTATGCTATTGCAAACGTTATTGTAATCCCAATGACAAGTTGGCTTTCGCAACAATTTGGAAGACGTAATTATTTTGCTGTTTCGATTGTGATTTTTACGGTTGCTTCTTTTTTATGTGGAAACGCAACGAATATTTGGGAATTAGTAGCCTTCCGATTTGTTCAGGGTTTAGGTGGTGGTGCTTTGCTGGTAACAGCACAAACCATCATTACCGAAAGTTATCCTATAGCTAAACGTGGAATGGCACAAGCTATTTACGGAATGGGAGTAATTGTAGGACCAACACTTGGTCCACCATTAGGAGGATATTTAGTAGATAATTTTTCCTGGCCTTATATATTTTATATCAATATTCCACTGGGAATTATTGCTACACTTTTAACACTTACATTTGTTAGAAGTCCGAAATATGGCGAGAAATTAAAATCAAATCAGGTAGATTGGTACGGAATTATTCTTTTAGCAACCTTTATTGGTTCTTTACAATTTGTATTGGAACACGGCCAGCAAGACGATTGGTTTAACGATGGATTAATTGTAACACTGAGTATTGTTTCTTTATTTGGATTAATCCTTTTTATCTGGAGACAATTAGTGTACAAATATCCAATTGTGAATTTAAGCGTATTAAAAGACAGCAACCTTAGGATTGGAACTATTATGAGTTTCATTATGGGATTTGGATTGTACGGTTCTACATTGATAATTCCTATTTATACCCAATCCATTTTGGGATGGACTGCTACTGATGCTGGTTTATTGTTAATTCCAGGTTCGATTACCACGGCTATTATGATGCCGTTTGTGGGTAAAATGATTCAAAGAGGCGTTCCGCAAGGATATATGGTAGCAGTAGGTTTCTTTGTATTCTTTGTTTTTACTTTATTAATGTATTTCAACATGACTCCAGATACGGGAGTGGAGCACATGTACTGGCCTTTAATTTTGAGAGGAATTGGATTAGGATTACTATTTGTACCTATTACCACTTTATCACTTTCTACACTTAAAGGAAAAAATATTGGTGAAGGAGCTGCTTTTACCGGAATGATGCGACAATTAGGAGGTTCTTTTGGTATTGCAATTATTACCACATTTATCACCCGACTAACACAAACACATCGTGTGAATCTGGTTGCCAATTTAGATGGAAGTAATTTTGAAGTACAACAAAGATTAACGCAATTGCAACAAGGATTTATGGCCAAAGGTTATTCTATAAACGAATCACTTAAAAAAGCCTATGAAGTACTTGACTTTTCAGTTATCAAACAAAGTACTGTTTTAGCTTATATGGATATTTTTCTGTATCTCGGTTTGCTCTTTTTGTGTTGTATTCCTTTTATATTACTAATTAAAAAAGGACAAAATAAAATCAACCCCGCAGATGCGATGCACTAATCTAGGAAGCAGGAAGCAAAAAAAGTCGTCTCGTTTTTCAAAACGAGACGACTTTTTTTGATTTATTATGTTGCTTTTAAAAACTTCTTATATGTTCTTTATATTTTCTTATCTATCATACAAAATTAAAAAAACTTATATGGTAAAAAATTACCGTGTAAAAACCAAATGATTTCCTTTGGATAAATTGGCATCAAACTGATAGCCTTCATAATTAAATCCTTTCAAATCGTCAATGGTTTCGGCATTTGTATCAATAATATAACGCACCATCATTCCTCTGGCTTTTTTAGCAAAAAAACTAATCATCTTTAGTTTTCCATCTTTATAATCTTTAAAATCTGGAGTAATTACCGGAACTTTTAACGCCTTAGTATCAATTGCTGAGAAATATTCGTTACTGGCTAAATTGATGAATAATTCATCTTTTTTCAATTCTTTATTTAGCGAATTTGTTAAAGTCGTTTTCCAGAATTCGTATAGATTTTTTTTGTCTCCAATGGGTAGTTTCGTTCCCATTTCCAGTCGGTAAGCTTGCATTAAATCCAATGGCTGTAAGATTCCATACAAACCAGAAAGAATTCTTAATTTATTTTGCAGCACGTCTAATTTTTCAACTGGAATGGTGTAAGCATCTAATCCCGTGTACACATCGCCATCAAAAGTATAAACGGCAGGACGTGCATTATCAGCTGTAAAAGGTGTTTTCCAGTCTTTATTGCGCTGCCAGTTTAAATCGGCTAACTTATCTGAAATAGACATTAAATCAGACAAATCTTTAGGCGATTGCTGTTTTAATACTTTATGAACTTGTCTGGATTCTTTTAAAAACGAAGGTTGAGTAAATTGAGTTGTAGGCAATTCTTTCTCGAAATTCAATGATTTGGCTGGTGATATTACTATTTTCATAAAGTACTATTGGCATTTTTCTTATCCAAATTCAAAAATACTAATTGAAAACAAATTAATAAGCACAATTAAATTCTTTTAACTGATTTCAACAAAAAAACTGTTTTTCGATTCCTATCTTGGTAGTCCAATTGTAATTTATAACTTGACTGACTAAGTATTTCGCTATTTTTGTAAATAACTATAGGAACAATACTGTCTTTAATTAGAGAATAAAAGAATTTCTTTTTCATGAAAAACACAATCAAGCGCCTTTATAAATCAGACTTATTTAAAGATTTTTTTGAAAATGAAAAATCCAGCGGATTGATTTTAATTGCTTGTACTTTGGTTTCCTTATTTCTGGCTAATTCTGTTTTTTCTGATGAATACCAACACATCTGGCATACAAAAATTGGAACCGAAAGCCTTGAATATTGGATTAACGATGGTTTTATGACCATTTTCTTCCTGTTAATTGGATTAGAATTAGAACGAGAAATTTATCTTGGTGAATTATCAAATATAAAAAATGCCTTATTGCCTATTTTTGCTGCCTTAGGAGGAATGCTGGTTCCTGCAGGACTCTATTTATTACTCAACTACGGAACAATTGCTCACTCGGGCGCTGGAATCCCAATGGCAACCGATATTGCTTTTGCGTTAGGAGTGCTTTCATTATTAGGCAATCGGGTACCATTATCATTAAAAATATTTTTAACTGCCTTAGCTGTTATTGACGATTTAGGAGCAATTTTAGTAATTGCTATTTTTTATACTAAAACCATTTTTTGGGCTAATTTGGTTATTGCTTTTGGTATCATGCTGTTTTTATTTATCCTGAACCGAATGAAAGTAAAAAGCCTAATTCCTTTCCTTATTGGGGGCGTTATTATGTGGTATTTTATGTTGAATTCGGGTGTTCATGCTACAATTACAGGTGTTTTACTAGCTTTTGTAATTCCTTTTGGAGATGGAAGCAAACATTCTATTTCATACCAATTGCAACATTTTTTACACAAACCCGTTGCTTTTATTATCCTTCCCATATTTGCTTTAGCGAATACCGCAATTGTTTTAGGAGCAGATATTGTACATACTTTGAGTTTGCATTACAACCTCGGAATTATACTTGGATTGGTCGTTGGAAAACCATTAGGAATTGCTTTATTTAGTTTTATAGCCGTTGCTATTGGTTTATGTAAATTGCCAAAAGGCTTGAATTGGAAAACCATTATAAGCGTTGGATTTCTGGGAGGAATTGGTTTTACTATGTCCATTTTTGTTACGCTACTTGCTTTTGATGACCAACACATTATTAATAATGCTAAATTTAGTATTCTTCTCTCGTCATTAACTGCTGGAGTTATTGGTTTTATTTTATTGAAACAAAATTTAAAGCGCAATCATGCATCTATTTAGTACAGAATTTGACGAAAACAAAAACTATTTACCTCAAGACGGAACGGTTTTGTACTATGGAAAAATCATGGATTATGTTCAAGCAGGTTTTTATTTTAATCGTTTAATGGAAACTATAGAATGGAAAAATGACGAAGCTATTATTTTTGGCCAACTCATTACTACCAAACGAAAAGTAGCCTGGTACGGCGATACTCATTTTAAATACAGCTATTCTAAAATAACCAAAGAAGCGCTGCTTTGGACTCCAGAACTTGAAGCTTTAAAAAATTTAGTCGAAGAAAAAACAAACGAAACCTACAATTCCTGTTTGCTCAATTTATATCATGATGGCAATGAAGGAATGGCTTGGCACAGCGATGGCGAAAAAGATTTGAAAAAAAACGGAGCCATTGCATCACTCAGCTTTGGTGCCGAAAGAAAATTTGCTTTCAAGCACAAAACAACTAAAGAAACAGTTTCTTTAATCCTGGAACACGGAAGTCTTTTAGTGATGAAAGACGAAACTCAAACCCACTGGTTACACCGCCTTCCTCCTACTAAAAAGATAAGTAGACCCAGAATAAACTTAACTTTTAGAAGTATTGTTAGCAAATAATTTAAAAACATATAAGTCATATAAGTTTTAAAATTATTTAAAAAAGATAAAAAAGCAAGTTAATATAAGACCTTAATTACCAATGAATCATTGGCTTATATTAACTTGTCAATTCATATAATTTATACTATTTTATTACAAAAACTTATATGACTTATATGTTTAAACCAACAAACAAAAATTCGCTAAATTTCTAAAAAACTACATCAGATTTTCTTAAAAAACAATAGCATCTTTAACCAAACAAACTAATAAATAAAGGAATTATTTTGATTTTCAATAGACCTTTACTATCTTTCCCCATCGATTTAACCAATTAAACAGAACCCTTAAACATTTAAAAAAAATGTTAGAAGAAACGAATGATAACCTGTCGCAACCAAAAAACGAGACAGATGGAAACTTAAATACTGATGTTCAAGCTAATAATGAAGCTTCAAAACAGCCAGTTGAAGAAACCGAAATTTCTAAAAAGCAACAAGCCTTAAACGAAATTGAGCAATCTAATGCAGAAGAAAATGAAGACGAAACTTTAAAAGCGCGTCATGAAATTCCGATGCTGGATTATGATACTTTGTCTATGGAAACACTTGTTGCCGAATTACAAAAATTGGTTTCTAATGAAAAAGTTATGTCTATACGTGACCATGTAGAGGAAATCAAGAAAGCTTTTTTGTCTAAATACAATCATTTTATTGAAGAGAAAAAAGAAGAATTCCATGCTGAAAATCCAGAAAGCACTGAAGAATTTCAGTATCATTTCCCATTAAAATCAAAATTTGATCAGTTTTATACTTTATATAAAGACAATAAAAACACCCATTTTAAGAGTTTACAAAACAACTTAAAAACCAATTTAGAAACGCGACTTGCTATAGTTGAAGAGCTAAAAGAACTGATTAATCCAAATGAAAACATTAAAGATACACTAAAGCATTTCAACGAATTAAGAGAACGCTGGAAAAATGCCGGTGCTATCCCAAAAGACAAATACAACCACGTTTGGAATAACTATCATTTCCATGTAGAGAATTTTTACGATTATTTACACCTTGACAGAGAAGCCAGAGATTTAGACTTTAAACACAATTTAGAGCAAAAACAAAAAATTATTGTACGTGTTGAAGAATTACTTCAGGAGCAAGACATCAATAAAGCATTTAGAGAATTACAAGATTTACACCGAATCTGGAAAGAAGATATTGGTCCGGTTTCCAGAGAATTTCGTGATGAAATCTGGAATCAATTTAGTGATTTGACTAAAAAAATGCATGACAAACGCGAAGTTCTTTTCGAAAAAATGAGAGGAACAGAGCAAGAAAATTTAGAAAAAAAGAATACTATTATTGCTCAAATTGAAGAATTAGGAACTGTCAAAGTCAATTCACATTCGCAATGGCTGCTTCAAATTGAAAAAGTAGAAGCTTTAAGAGAAGCTTTTTTCTCTACAGGAAAAGTTCCTTCTGATGTAAATGAAGCAACCTGGGCTGCATTTAAAAATGCTGTTAGAAATTTCAACACCTTCAAAAATTCTTTTTACAAAGACATCAAAAAGGAACAAAACGAAAATTTAAACAAGAAAAATGCTTTAGTAGCCAAAGCAAACGAACTGAAAGACAGCGAGGATTTTGCAGCAACCACTGTAATCATGAAGCAAATTCAGGAAGACTGGAAAAAAATAGGTCACGTTCCTAGAAAATACTCTGATAAAGTCTGGGCTGAATTTAAAGCTGCTTGTAATCATTATTTTGATCGCTTAAAAGATCAAAAAAGCGAACATAATGCCGAAGAAATGGAAGCTTTTGATAAAAAGAAAGCCTATCTTGAATCTATCAAAGAATTTCAGTTAATTGGCGAACACAAAGCCGACTTGGATGCTATAAAACAGCATATCGAAAACTGGAAAAACTTAGGAAAAGTTCCTTTTACCAGAAGACATATTGAAGGTAAATTCAATAAAATATTAGATGCTCTTTTTGATAAATTAAGTTTGAGCAAAAAAGATTCTGATATGATGCGTTTTGCTAACAAAATTGAAAATCTTTCAGAAAATAATGATAGCAGAAAACTAGAAAACGAAAAGATTTTTATCATTCGTAAAATTGAAGAACTTCAAAACGAAATTTTCCAATTAGAGAACAACATTCAGTTTTTTGCTAATACAAGAAATGCTAAAAAAGAAAATTCTATTGTTTTAGAAGTTCGAAAAAACATTGCTATCCACAAAGAAAGTTTAGACACCTGGAAAGAAAAACTTAAACAACTTAGAAATCTGAATCAAGAACAATAAAATAAGCTGGGAGTTAGAAGACTGAAAGCAAAATTTAAAAAAGCGATTTTCAAATTGAAAATCGCTTTTTTTTATATTAATCTAAAATCTATTTTTTTCGCAGTCTGTAATCTGCTTTCTGAAAACTACCTTCTGCTCTTTTACATCTGATTCCCTACTCCCAGCTTCAAACTTCTCTCTTACATGATAATTATCATTTCAAATCGTTTCAAATCGATTTATTTTTGAATGATAAAATTAGACTGTCATGAAAAATTCTTTGATTCAAAAATACAATGTCCCTGGTCCCAGATATACCAGCTATCCCACCGTTCCGTACTGGAATGAAGCTGAATTTTCATATGAAGACTGGATTTCGTCTTTCAAAAAATCATTCCTGGAAAGTAATTCATCCGAAGGAATTAGTTTGTATATTCACCTTCCATTTTGTGAAAGCCTGTGCACTTTTTGTGGTTGTACCAAACGAATTACTAAAAATCATAACGTAGAATCACCTTATATCCAAGCCGTTTTAAAAGAATGGCGTTTGTATAGCCAACTCTTTGGAGAAAAACCCATTATCAAAGAAATCCATTTGGGCGGAGGAACACCTACTTTTTTTTCGACAAAAAATCTAGAAGATTTAATCAATGGTATTTTTGCTTATGCCAATAAAGCAGAGAATTATGAATTTAGCTTTGAAGGACATCCTAACAATACAACTTATGCGCATTTGCAGAAACTCTATGATTTAGGTTTTAGAAGAGTGAGTTTTGGCGTTCAGGATTATTCCGAAAAAGTACAAAAAGCCATTCATCGCGAACAACCTTTTCATAATGTTGCCAAAGTAACTTTTTGGGCAAGAGAAATTGGTTATACATCTATTGGTCATGATATTATTTTTGGATTGCCATTTCAACAAATTGAAGATGTTGTGGATACTATCGAAAAAACAAAATCACTACAACCCGACCGATTGGCATTTTACAGCTATGCTCATGTACCGTGGATTAAAGGAAATGGACAACGCGGATTTAAAGATGAAGATATTCCGAAAGACAATGAAAAAAGAATTTTGTATCAGGTAGGGAAAGAATTATTACTTAAAAATGGTTACTACGAAATAGGAATGG
>Ga0247805_1000234_pt1 | contig 33237 bp, 33 predicted proteins | sample UWRJL044104R1_FD_180930 | JGI IMG/M metagenome (GOLD analysis project Ga0247805, IMG submission 180930) | Plant litter microbial communities from Arlington Agricultural Research Station in Wisconsin, United States - UWRJ-L044-104R-1 | ecosystem: Environmental > Terrestrial > Plant litter >... | reverse complement strand
CCGCGCACGGCGAAGGTCTTGCTGAGTCCTGAGATTTGGATGCCGGTGCCCAGCTCGCGCTGGGCACCGGTCTCCGCAGTTGTTTCTGTGACCATGAGTTAGGGCAGGTACGCCTTCAGTTCGGGGTTCTCTTCGTAGATTTCGTCGATGAGCGTTGTGTCGAAGAGCTCGTCGACGGAAACGTCCCAACCGGCTGCGGCGAGCGACGCGACTGTCTCCGCCTTGAGCTCGTCAGAGATGGTGAAGAGGCCGTTGGCTTCGGTCTCGTCGGTCGAGATGAGGAGCTTCTCGGCCTCGAGTCCCTTTGCGGTCTTGATCGGGTCGAGTGCACCGAAGACAGCTTCGAGGCCCTCGGCGTTGTCCGACGCCGCCTGGTTGTAGAACTCGGAGACGAGTGCAACGGTGTCGTCTGTCGGGTTCTTGAAGACCTCGGTCCAGCCCTTGATCTCCGCGATCAGGAAGGCCTTGATGAGCTCGGGGTTCTCGGCGAGGTACTGCTCGGTCACCGTGAAGGTCTCGGCGACGTAGGGCACTCCGTTTTCCGCGTAGGGAAGGTTGGTGACCTCGTAGCCCGCGAGCTCAACGGTCAATGCCTCGTTGGTGAGGTACGCCATAAAGCCGTCGACGTCGCCGTTCATAAGCGGTGTCGGGTCGAAGTCAACCGGAACAACCTCGACCTGGTCGGGCGAGATTCCGTTGGCGGAGAGGATCGCGGCGAAGACGCTCGCGTTGCTGTCCTGCACACCAATCTTCTTGCCAACGAGGTCGGCGGGCGTCGCGATGTTGCCACCGTCGGCGAGCGAAAGAATTGTAAAGGGGTTCTTCTGGAAGGTTGCGCCGACGATCTTGAGCGGCACATCCTGCTCGGCGATTGCTGCTCCCACCGAGGCCGCGTCGCTCAGTGCGACCTGCACCGTGCCGGAGGCGAGCTTCGCGACTCCGGTGTCGGGTCCGGAGACTCCGATGACCTTCGAGAAACCGGCGTCTTCGTAGTAGCCCTTGTCCTCGGCGTAGTACTCGCCGGCGAACTCCTCGTTCTTGATCCACGAGTACTGAACGCTGATCTCGCCGTAGGAAGCGTCGCCGCCGGTTTCGGGCTCTTCTGCCGACGCGCAACCCGACAGCACCATGGCTGACGCTGCGGTGATCGCTGCTACAACGCCGACGCGGCGCAGCAGGGAGTTTTGGGATGAAGCCATTGCGGTGGGTTCCCTTCGAGGAATGAATGTGATCCCACCAAGTTAGCCAGCACAGGTTTCTGTTCGTCGCCGTGCGGATTTCGGGGATGTTACCGAAATCAGCCTAAGCGCCCAAAACCCGCTCGGTGTACGCGTTGGCGAAGAGCCGCGACGGGTCGAGCCTGTCGCGCACCGCCGAAAAGTCTCCGAAGTGCGGGTAGACAGCGGCGAGCGAGGCCGCGTCGCGGTAGTGCATCTTTCCCCAGTGCGGGCGACCATCGAAGCTCTTGAAGATCTCCTCTGCCGCGGTGAAGTACTCGGTCGGGTCATCGCGGTGATAGCGGTGCACGGCGATGTAACCGGTCTCGCGACCCTGCGCCGTCGAGAGCCAGATGTCGTCGGCAGCCGCGACCCGCACCTCCACGGGGAAGCTGATGCGCCATCCACGCCGCTCGATAAGTTCGTTGATCGCGCGAAGAGCCGCGGGGATGTGCTCGCGCGGAAGGGCGTATTCCATTTCCTTGAAGTGCACGGTGCGCTGCGCGGCGAAGACCTTGTGCGAGACGTTTGTGAGTTCGCGTTCGGCGATGAGGCGCTCCCCCAGCCAGTTCTGCGGCTTGATCGTCGCGGGCATCACGCGGCCGAGTGCGTTTGTCGCTCCGTAGATCCAGTTGGGCATCAGTACGTCGTCGATGAAGGCGGCGACGGGGTTCTGCGGCTTGATTCCGGCGTCGATCGGCAGGCGCGTGTTGGTCTTTGTCAGCGCCGTCGCCGTATGCGGAAACCAGTAGAACTCGAAGTGGTCGACGGCGGTCGAGCGGTCAAGCCAGTTGTCGAGCACGTCTTCGAAAGGCTCGGGCTTTTCGACCGCATGCAGCAGGAAGCTCGGAACACACTCGATGACAACCTCGACGAGAATGCCGAGCGCGCCGAGACCGAGGCGCACGGCGGGCCACAACTCGGGGTTCTCCGACTCGCTCACGCGCAGGATCTCGCCCGCAGCGGTGACAAGGGTCACTCCGACGAGCTGCTTGGCGAGGCCGCCGAATAGGGCACCCGTGCCGTGTGTTCCGGTGGATGTCGCGCCGGCAATCGTCTGCCGGTCGATGTCTCCCATGTTCTCGAGCGCGAGGCCGATCGGGTCGAGAAGCGCAGGCAGCTGGTACAGGTTGGTGCCGGCGCCGAGGGTGACGCGGTTGCCGTCGACGGCGAAGAGCCCGTCGATGGCCGAGATATCGAGCTGGATGTCTTCGGGCGCCGCGATGCCGGAGAAGCTGTGGCCCGCTCCGATGGCCTTGACGCGCAGGCCGTTGTCGCGGGCGAAGGCAACGACCGCGACAACATCCTCGATCGACCGGGCCCGTGCCAGGTGCGCGGGGCGCGCCCGTTCGGTGCGCCCCCAGTTGACCCAGGGCACGCCGGTTTCAATGACGCTCACAGGAAGTTCCGCCCCTGCCCACGGTAGGTGGGCATGGTTTCGACGATGCTCTCGCCGTCGACAATCGCGAACTCGTTGAGGTGTTCGCTGATCTCGCCGGCCTTTGTGTGGCGCAGGAAAGCGCGGTCGCCGACACGCATCGCCGCGGCGCCGGGGCCCTCGAGCGGGGTCTGCACCTCGCCGGCCATCTCGCGCGCGAGCATCTTGGTGTTCTCCGGCCAGACGATCTTCGGCAGGCGGTCGGGCTGCGGCGGACCGGACGCGATCCAGCCACCACCGAGCAGCACCGCGAGCCCGGGCTGCGGCTTGCGCACAACGCTCAAAACGAAGGCGGCGGCCGGTGCGGGCGAAAAGTGCGTGTAGTTGTCGAATAGGTGCGGGCCAAAGAGACCGGAGCCCGCTGCAACCTCGGTCACAGCGTCTTCGGCGACCGTGCGCTCGATCGAACCCGTGCCACCACCGTTGACGAACTCAAGGTCGGCGATCTCGCGAACACGGGCTACAGCAGCGCCGCGTCGATCGGCGAGTTCGGCCGCCGAGTTGCGCTGCATCCAGCGCACAATCGCGCCATACGCGGGCTTGCCCACCGGCTTGGTGACCTGGCCGGCGATCTGCGCTTCGTAACCCATGATGCCGACGAGCGTGAACCCGGCGCGGGCCACGATGACCTCGGCGAGCGCGCGGGCTTCCTCGACGGAGTGCACGGGCGATCGGCGCACACCCGTGTGACCGAGGTACCAGGTGTCCCACGAGGCATCCAATTCGAGACAGACCCGAATAGATGAACGCTTGGATGGCGCGATCACTGCGTCCACCCAATCGAGCTGTTCGACGGAATCGACCATAATCGTCACGCGTGCCGCCAGCTCGGGCGAGGTGCCCAGCTCGCGGAGCGCGCCGCGGTCCACTGTCGGGTAAGCAACTACGACGTCGTCGATGGCCGCGTGCCCGTCCACGTCACTCGCGAGCCAGAGCGCCTCGGGCAGCGTGTACGCGAGTACTCCCGCGTAGCCGGGCACGGCGAGCACGGCGTCGATGACGCCTCGCACGCGCACCGACTTCGACGCGACGCGAATCTGCTTGCCGGCAGCGCGATCGAGCATGTCGAAGGTGTTGTGCGCGAGGGCCGTGAGCGAGAGAACGCCGAAGGGCGGGTCAAGCTCGCTTGTCGCGGACTGCAGTGTTGGCCAGTAGGTGGAAGGCTCCAGCCAGGGCTGGGTGGTCGGGCGAGAAAGAAGCAATTACTTGACTCTCTTGATCGGCATAACCGCGAGGCCACCCAGAACCGCGAACAGCGCGGAGGCGACGAAGAGTGCTGTAAATCCGGCGCTCGCTCCCGCAAACCCGACACCCTGCACAACGGTCTGCGGGTCGGTTCCGAGGCGGGCGAAGATCACGATGAGCAGCGCACCGAGGAGCGGCGCGATGGCCTGCGGAACGGCGGTTGCGATGTTCATAATGCCGAGGTCCTTGCCGCGCGAGTGAGCGTCGGGCAGCACCTGCGTTGCGAGTGCCTGGTCGACGGCCATAAAGCTTCCGTAGCCGAGACCGAGGATTCCGGCCGCGATCATGGCGATCGCGTAGTCGGGAACAAAGGCGAGAATGAGCGCCGCGAGTCCCTGCAGGTAGGCAGCGAGGTAGACAAACGCCTTGCGCTTGCCGATCCGGTCGCTGATCCTGCCAACAACGAGGGCCGCGAGAATAAAGAAGCCAACGTAGATACCCGACAGGGTGAGCAGGTCATCCTCCGCTGTCGCACCGCGCTGCAGGCCAAAAGCGATGAAGTACAGCAGCAGGGTCGTGCCGAGAGCGTTTCCGAAGTTGACGAGAATGCGGCTCAGGAGGGTCCAGCCGAAGTCGGGGTACTTGCGCGGGCTCACCCAGAAGCCTGCGAGCAGACTCGACAGAGTGAGAGCGGGGCGGTCGCCAGCGGGCAGGGGTGCGTCTTTGCTGAACAGGAGGAAGGGAAGAACCAGAACAAGCATCAGGATGCTCGACACCGCGTAGCCGACAAACACCGAGAGCGAGAGCACGGTGACGAGCACAATGCCGAGCACGGTTCCCGCGGCCTGAGGTGCAGACACCCAACCCGAGACAAAGCCGCGCTGGTTGACCGGAACCTGGTCGGAGATCATCGCGGTGAGCGTCGAGGTGAGCATGCAGAAGCCGATGAGCGACGTCGACCAGAACACTCCGACACCGACGATGCTGGTCTGCAGGCCGAGCACAAAGAGGGAGGCCGCGAAGACGAGGGCACCCGCGAGAATCCACGGCTTGCGACGACCGAAGCGGCTGGACGTGCGGTCGGAGAGTGTTCCCGTGAGCGGGTAGGCGACTATCGCGCAAATGCCCGCGATCGCCGAGATGATGCCGAACGCGATGACCGGTGCTACCCAGTCGCCGCTCAGCTGATCAGCGACGGCGATGGGGAAGTCGAGAACCGATGCGACCTGAGTCGGGAGCAGGAGCTGAATGGGCGTGAGCTGCGCCATCCAAATTCCCAACCACGCAGTGGCGAAGAGCGAGATCCAGACACCACCGACCTTGCGGGTGGGTTCAGCAAAGGGCGAGACAGTGCCCTTGGTGGGTGTGATCGTCATCAGACGTGCTCCTTCGTGCGGTCGGGTGTTGACACTGTTGCGAGTTGGGCGAGTGAATCAGCGGCGAAGTCCATAACGCGGGCAGACGCCTCGGAGTCGCGATCGGCGAGCCACGCGAGGGTGAGTCCGTCAGTGATAGCGACGATAGTGCGTGCGATCTCTTCGACCGGTCGATCCCACACCACGTGGGCGTGCTTCTCTGCGGCATGCAGAAGTTCGATGACCGCGGCGTGATAGCGCGCGTACTGTTCGCGGGCGAGGTCGGCGAGCTCTGGCGTGCGCAGGGCGTACTGCAGCAGCTCGAACATCACCTGCTCGTGGCCGGGGTCGGCTAAGACGTTCGAGAAGTAGCCCTGCAAACCATTGCGAAGCGTCTCGCGGATGTCGCGGCCGAAGTCGATCTCGGCGAAGACCGCGTTTGTCTCGTTTTCCACGACGAACGCGATGAGCTCGCGCATCATCTCGTCGCGCGAGGTGAAGGCGTAGTGGAAGCTCGCGAGCGACATTCCCGCCTCCGCGACGATCGCGCGGGTTGTCGCCCCGGCGACGCCCTTCGTCGCGATGACGCGCAGCGCGGCCTGAACGAGTTCGACCCGGCGGTCGACCGATGACATGCGTGCCATTCGGTCCCCTCTCCGGCCAAGTGGGTCACTTGACCCAGTCGATTCCTAAGAGTGGCGCACGCGCGCTCGCGGTGTCAACCGCGTCAATGCCCCACGTTCGGGCTACGTGATCTCCGGCTCGGGCAGAATGTGCAGCCCGCTCGGCGAGTTAGCCGACTTCGTGAGCGCGTCGAGCCAGACGCGGTTGAGCGCGGGCGGGCGGCTACCGAAGTACTGAAACGACAGCGAGATGTTCGGGCTGATCCAGATGCTCGTGCGGCCGGAGCCGTGGCTCGCCGTTTCCGACCAGCTGAAGGAAAACTGTTCGCCACGACGAACCTTCGCCCAGATCACTACCTGGAGATGGGCAAGCAGACGATCGTCGAAGCTCGCTGTCAGCTTGGAGTCATAGGTCAGTGTGCCCACGGCAGTCTTTCGGGTCGCTTTTGGGGAGTCGAGCGGTTTCTCCGATAGTAGCCGGATGAATTGTCAGATGGTGCGCAGCACGGCACGGTTTTTTCCCGCGCCCTTTGCCTCATACATTGCGTCGTCGGCGAGGCTCAGCAGTTCGTCGCTTGTCACCCGCTCGCCGTCGCCGGGGGCGTAGACCGCGACACCGATCGAGGCCGAGACGACGGCGTCGGGCGCCGCGTCAAAAGGCTCGCGAAGTGCCGCGCCGAGCGACTCGGCAAGTTCGGCCGCAACCGCGTCAGGGCACGAGCACAACACAACAAACTCGTCGCCGCCGAAGCGCGCGATCACATCGTCCGCATCCGCCGTCGCGGTGATTCGGCGCGCGACCTCTCGCAGCACGGCGTCTCCCGCCGAGTGGTCGTACCCGTCGTTGACTGCCTTGAATCCATCGAGGTCGATGAAGAAAAGCGCGAGGGGTTCGCCCGCGTCGAGCGCCGCGCCCAGCCGGTACTGGAACAGGTCGCGGTTCGCGAGACCCGTGAGTTTGTCGTGCAGGGCGAGGTGCCGCAACTGCTGCTGCAGCCGGATGCGCACGAGAACCTCCCCCGCCTGCTGGCTGAGCGCTGACTGGAGGTTGCCGTATGCCTCGTCCATCGAACGTTCACGGCTGAAGAATGTCGCAACGACTCCCCCGCGACCATCGGCGGCCGCAACCGGATACACGCTCAGCGAGGCGGTACGCGAGTTCTCCATTGCCGCCGCCAGCGCCGGCGACAGCTCGCGCGCTGCAGACACCGACTCGATGTGGCGCACCTCGAGGTCGACAACGCCGCCGATATCGTCAAGCGGACTCACGCCCGCGAGCAACTGGAGCGCCCCGTTTTCATCGGTCATCCAGACGGCGGTGGATGTCGCGGCAAACGCCGTGCGCACACTCGACGCGAGCGCGAGCGCAAGCTCAGCCTCGGTCTCGCTCGAACCGAACGCGCCGGCCGCGGCTTGCAGCACCCGCACCCGCGACTCCGATGCCTCCGACATCCGGCGCGCCCGCACGAGTTCGCGCTCGAACTCGGTGCGCTCTGTCGCGTCGAAGATCGCGAGGTGGATTGTGTCGCCGCTCAGCGAGGAGTTCGCGAGGGTTGCAAGCGGGCTACCGTCGGCGCGCTCGAGCGTCAGCGAGACTGCCTGCACCTCCCCCTGCAACCGCAGAACCGGAAAGTGCCGGGTCTCGAAGAACATGCGGCTGCCCACCTCGAGCAGGTCGACAAAGGAGCGCCCAATCAGTTCATCGACCGCGAAGCCGGACCAGGCGCTGAACGTCGCATTGACCTGCACGATTGTGCCGTCGAGGCTCGTTGTAACGAGCCCGCAGGGAGCCGCGTCGTACAAAGACGCGTCGTTGAGGGTCGGGGACGTCACCGCAGGTAGCTCTTGATGGCGTCAATCACGTGGTCGGCCGCGGAGAGGTTGGGGATATGCCCGGTTGCCGAGAGCATCACAAGAGTGCTACCCGGAATGCTTGCGTGCACAAATTCGCCCACAACCGTCGGCGAGATGACGTCTTGTTCCGACTGCAGTATGAGCGTCGGCACCGTCACGCGAGCAAGGTCGCGGCGGTTGTCCGAGAGGAAAGTGACGCGCGCAAAGTGCCGCGCGATGGCCGGGTCGATTGTGCAAAAGCTCGCGGTGAGCTCCTCGCCGAGCTCGGGGCGATCCGCGTTGCCCATAATGACCGGCGCCATCACCGACGACCAGCCGAGGTAGTTGGCATCGAGCGAGTCAAGCAGCGACTCGATGTCGGGCTGGGTGAATCCGCCCGTGTAGCCGACGTCGTCAACGTAGCGCGGCGACGGGCCGACGAGCACAAGCTCGCCGAACAGGTCGGGGCGCTCGTTGACCGCGAGAACGCCAATCATCCCACTCACCGAATGGCCGACAAACACAACGTCATCGAGACCGAGCTCGGTGACAATGTCGATCACGTCGCTCGCGTAGCCATCGAGGGAATCATACTTACCCGGGTCGTAGGCGCTCAGGTCTGAGCCACCCGCCCCCACGTGGTCGAACAGCACAACGCGATACTCATCGAGGAAGGCCGGAACAACGCGGCGCCAGGTCTCCTGGCTGCAGCCGAAGCCGTGCGCGAAGATCATCGGTCGACCGTCGGGGTTGCCCAGAACACGAACGTTGTTACGTGTGACGACATCGACGGTCTTGCTCACCACAGCTCCTTCGGGTCATACGCGGGTGCATATTATTCTTACATCACTTGGGGCTGGCCGAAGTATAGGGGGCAAAGGGCCAAAAGCAACAAGGTTGCAGCGAATCCGGATACGCGTTCAACTTGAGTTATGTCCCCCTCGTTTTTGCCAGTACCCCGTGGTTGAGCCGCGACTCGCTGAGTCCCGTCTCGCAACAGAACTCTCCGGTGCCATTGATCGTGGCGAGATCATCCTGTTGTTCCAACCGCAGGTTGACCTCGCAAGCGGCAAGGTCGTCGCCGTCGAGGCGTTGTGCCGCTGGATCCATCAGGACTTCGGGCTACTGCTGCCTTACGCCTTTATTCCGGTCGCCGAAGCGAGCGGGCAGATCTCACGCATCGGCGAGTTCGTCATCGAAGAGGCTTGCGCCGCGCTGCAGGACTGGGACATCGAAGGCATAGCCCTCGAAATGGCAATCAACGTGTCGCCGCTGCAACTGGCGCTCCCCCGGTTCGCGCAGCATCTCTTCGACACCGTCGATCGATTCGAGATCGACCCCTCGCGTCTTACGGTTGAGATCACCGAAAATGAGCCGATCACCGACATCCATGCCGCTCTTGCCGCTTTGCACACGCTCAACGACGCCGGGGTTGTTATCTCAGTCGACGACTACGGCGCCGGGCATTCGTCGCTCTCGCGGCTCGACGACCTGCCGGCGCGCGAGCTCAAGCTCGACCAGTCGCTTGTGACCGACGAGTCGGCCGAGAACTACACGCACCTCGTCGACGTCATCGCGTTCGCGCACGAGCGTTCGGTGCGGGTCGTCGCCGAAGGCATTGAAACGAAGGCGCAGCTCGAGCGCGCCCGCGAACTCGGCTGCGACCGTGGCCAGGGCTTTTTGCTCGGGCGCCCGATGTCGGGGCGTCAGATCGAAAAGTTGATGCTGACGCCTCAAAACTAACTTTCGAGAACGAGCTTCTTAGATCGAGCCGAACTCTTCGAGCTCGGAAGTCGCCTCTTCTGCCGTGGCAGGCTGCTCGCTGCCGACATCGATCTGGGTCCAGGTGACGGGCATACCCGGCGAGAACAGAATGTCGATGCCCGGGCCCGAGCGCAGCGGCGGAATGTTGACATAGTCGCCGCCCGACTTCACCGCGGCGAGAATCTTCGCACGCAACTCGTCAACCGGACTCGGCAAAAAGTAGTCTTTTCCGTCGACGGTCAGTCGATTCACAATCGTCAAGAACGTACCTTCCCAGCGCCATACGCACGACAGTGCGTAGTCCCAAGGCTAACGCCCGATACGATGGCGAAAGCACAGGTGGCACACAACGAACGGAATGCGCTATGGGCAAGCTCATCTATGGCGCGGCTTCGACGGCATTCGAGGTAGACGATCGCACCCTCGCTCACATCGAGATGGTCATTCTTGCGAAGCTCCGACGCAACGAGAACTTCGCGCTCACGATCGAGTCGGCGAAGAACGGCCGCACAACCCTGTGGCTCGCGACCCAGACCGACCTGCAGTTTGTGCACAGTGGCCCGCAGCAGGAGATCAACCGGGAGTGGCTCGATCAGCTCGTTGACTCGGCGAACACACCCTCCGGGCTACAGCTGCTGCCGGAGTAGCGCGCTTCTTAGCAGTTGTGCCCCCACAGGGACTTGAACCCTGACTGTACCGATTTTAAGTCGGTTGCCTCTGCCGATTGGGCTATGGGGGCGCGTGCGGTCAAGCCTAACGTTCGCTGCCCGGGCACCGGACGGCGGCAGGCGCTGCAACCCGGGCCACGGTCGCGTGCCCGGGCACGGACGCCAACTTAACCGCAGAACGCCCCGCACAAAGCGAGGCGTCCTGACGAAAAGCTGCTACTTAGCTGCGGGCTCAGCAGGCTTCGGACGCGAAGCGAACTCCTCGAACGCAGCACGCGGGGTCTCAACCGCCTGCAGCGACGCGAGGTCACGGCCGACTAAGAGGTTGATGACCCAGTTGCCGATGACGCGGATCTTGCGCTCCCAGGTGGGCATGGCGAGTCCGTGGTAGCCGCGGTGCATAACCCAGGCCGGGAAGCCGGTGATGCCGATCTTGCCCTTCTGGAAAACGCCGATGCCGAGGCCGAGGCCCGCGACAGCTCCAGCGGGCTGGTGGAAGTAGTCCTTGGGGTTCTCGCCACGGAGAACAGCAACGATGTTCTTCGAGAGGAGCTTGCCCTGGCGCACGGCGTGCTGGGCGTTCGGAACGCAGAAGCCACCGACACCCTTGCCCGTGAGGTCGGGAACAGCGCTGACGTCGCCCGCGCCCCACGCGTCGGCGATAACGCCGTCGTCGTTGATAACGCGGAGGTCGGCCTGCACGCGAAGGCGTCCACGTTCCTCGGTCGGAAGGTCGGTGTTGCGAAGCATCGGGCTCGCCATAACGCCGGCGGTCCAGACGATGAGGTCTGACTCGAAGGTCTCACCGGTCGAGAGCTCGATGACGCCGCCCGCAGCCGACTTGAGCTGCGTGTCGAGGTGAATCTGAGCACCGCGCTGGGCGAGGTTCTTGATAACCCAGAGGCTCGTCTTGAGCGAAACCTCGGGCATAATGCGGCCCATGGCCTCGATGAGGTGGAAGTGCGTGTCTTCGAACGCGATCGTCTTGTAGTACTTGACGAGCGCCGATGCGAACGAGCGCATCTCGGCGAAGGCCTCGATACCGGCAAAACCGCCACCGACGACAACGAAGGTCAGCAGGCGGTCGCGCTCGGGGCCGGCCGGCAGGTGCGCGGCCTTGTCGAAGTTGGTGAGGATGCGGTCGCGCACGGCGATTGCCTCTTCGATGTTCTTCATGCCGATTGCCTCGTCGGCAACACCGGGAATCGGGAACGTACGCGAGACGGAACCGGCCGTAACAACGATCTGGTCGTACTCGAGCTCGTAGGGCTCACCGATCGCGGGGGTGATCGTTGCGCTCTTCGTTGCGTGGTTGATGGCGGTGACCGAAGCCGTGACGATGTTCGTCGACTTGAGGTGCGCGTGGTGAGGGACAACCGCGTGACGCGGGTCGATCGAGCCAGCGGCGATCTCCGGGAGGAAGGGCTGGTACGTCATGTACGGGCGCGGGTCAACCATCGTGACCTCTGCCTCTCCCTTGCGAAGGAGCTTTTCGAGCTTCCAGGCGGTGTAAAAACCGGCGTAGCCGCCGCCAACGATCAAAATTTTGGGCACGAGTCAGGCTCTCCTACAGGGGGGTGATGGGAATCAGCCCCCAATCTACTCCTGTTGTCGCGACCGTCCGAATTGACGCCACAGGGCGGTGAGCAGTATCAGTAGCGCGGCACCGAAGCCGCCGAAGAGAAGCAGGGGTATGCCGACGTCCCGCAGCTGCGCGACCGTGGGCAGCAGCGTGCCGAGCGGACTGGCCGGTCCATCCGCCTCGACCTGCGGAACGGGGGTTGCGGTAGCCGTCGGTTCGGGCACGGGAGTGAGGGTCGGCTCCGGCGCGTCTGCACGTCGGTGCACGCGAATCCAGTCGGCGAGATCGCCCATGGGGTTGGATGTCACGGCGTCGACCTTGCCGGACACCGCAGCCGCGGCATCCAACGTTCCAAAGCCGTAGATCGGGTCGGCGCCCGCCGCACCAGCGGGATCGGCCGTGCGCACAATGCGGTTGATGACGTTCGCGGCATCGAGGTCGGGGTGCGATGCGCGCACGAGCGCAACGACGCCGGCGACGATCGGGGTTGCGCCGCTTGTGCCGTCCCAGAGCACGTAGCCGCCACCGGGCACAGCACCGACGAGTTGCTCGGCGGGTGCCGAGACGCCGATCGTGATGCCCTGGCTCGAGGCGTTCCAGCTGGCCTTGCCGTCGCGATCGAGACCGGCGACGGTCAGCACGCCCGGCATCGTCGCGGGAGCGCCGACCTGCGTCGTTCCACTCCCCCGGTTACCGGCTGCGGCGACGACAACAACGTCGTGCTGCGCGGCGTAGAGAAAAGCGTCGTCCCAACTGGTCGGCCAGTCGAGGGTGTTGCGGGTGAGCGACATGTTGATCACGTCGGCGCCGTTGTCGACCGCCCAGCGCACGGCCTTGGCGATCTGGGTGTCCGAATCGGGGGCATCAGCGCCGAAACCCACCGAAATAGCCAGAATGGATGCCGCCGGAGCCGCCCCAATGACCCCGCTCGAGCCCTGACCGCGGCCGGCGGCAAGCGCCGCGACCATCGTTCCGTGTGAGCCACCGTCGGAGCCGACGGGCGTCTGCCCGTTCGCGGAGCCGCTGCCGGAAAAGTCAGCGCCTCCGACGACCGCACCCTTCAGGTCGGGGTGACTCGAGTCGACGCCCGTGTCGATGACCGCGATCGTGATGCCCTTGCCCTTTGTGGTCTTCCACGCCTCGCGGATGCCGTAGTCGCCGAGCCAGTACTCGCGATCCCTGATCGAGTCGGCGTGGGCGGGGGTGGCGGTGAATACAAACGAAGCTGTGAGGAGCGCAGCCAATAGAACTCGTGGGTTGAGTAGGCGCGCCAGCGCCGTATCGAAACCAGCGAAGGGTTTCGATACGGCCGTGGCCGGCCTACTCAACCAGCGAGACGTTAGACGCACTCGCAAACCTCGGGGCTCCAGTTGGCGCGCTCCAAGGCGAGGTCGCCGATCGGGTTCACACCGGGGCCAGCCGCGAGGGCGTGTCCGGCGAGAGCGTGTAGACATTTGATGCGGGTGGGCATTCCACCGGCGGAGATACCGGCGATCTCGTCGACCTCCGCGATGCTTGAGCGGTCGGCGAGGTACGCCTGGTGCGCCGCGAGGTACTGCGCCGCGATCTCTTCGTCTTCGAGCAGCACAGACATCTCGGCCATCACGCCGTTGGCCTCAAGTTCCGAGATCGCAGACGTCGCAGCGGGGTGCGACAGGTAGTACAGCGTCGGAAACGGCGTGCCGTCACCGAGTCGCGGTTGCGTCGAGACAACCGTCGGCTTGCCACACACGCAGCGCGCCGCAATGCCGACAACGTCGCGAGCGGGACGCCCGAGCTGCTGCGTCACTGTGTCGACGTCAGCCTGGGTGAACGGCTCAAACGGTGGGGTTGTCATTTGTTGTCCTGGGTTGGAGATTCGAGTTCTTCTGCCGTTGCATCCGTCAGCCCCGCATTAAAAAGGGACGAGAGCATCGAGTGCATCCAGTCGACGCGCGTCTCCTGGATTTCGGCGCTGATAGGCGCGCCGTCGCTCGTTGTCACGGTCTCGCCGTCATCGATCACGAGGTAGGTGTAGTCGCCCGGGTACACGTAGTTGAGGCGATCGCGCGCCTGCGACTCGATGTACGCGGGGTCGTCCCAGCGCGTGACATTGTCTTCGAGCTCGGCGACCGAGGCTTCCTTCGCCTCGACGGCAGCACGCAGCTCAGCAATCTGCTGCTGCTGCTCGACGAGGATACGAAGCGACGGCGCGAGAACGACGACGGCGAGCACAATGAGCGCGAGCACCGTGAACGCGAAACCGCTCAGCCGAATGTTGCGGAGCCAGAGCTCCGGAGCAGTCTCACTGTGCGACATCGCGACCGGTACACGCGTTGTGCCCTGCCGTCTCGCCATAAACCGAACCTAGGCCGTGAAGCGCGGGAAAGCGCTGCGACCCGCGTAGACGGCGGAGTCTCCCAGTTCTTCTTCGATACGAAGAAGCTGGTTGTACTTCGCGACGCGCTCGCTGCGAGCAGGAGCACCCGTCTTGATCTGGCCGGTGTTGAGTGCGACAGCGAGGTCGGCGATCGTTGTGTCTTCGGTCTCGCCCGAACGGTGCGACATCACTGCCGTGTAGCCGTTGCGCTGAGCAAGGGAAACAGCGTCGAGCGTCTCGGTGAGCGTGCCGATCTGGTTGACCTTGACGAGGATCGAGTTGGCGGTGCCAAGCTCGAGGCCCTTCGCGAGGCGCGTCGGGTTGGTGACGAAGAGGTCGTCGCCGACGATCTGCGTCTTCTTGCCGAGAGTTGCGGTGAGCTCAGCCCAGCCCTCCCAGTCGTCCTCGTCCAGCGGGTCCTCGATCGTGACGAGGGGGTAAGCGGCAACGAGCTCTGCGTAGTACGCGCTCATCTCGGCAGCCGCCTTGCTTCCACCCTCAAACGCGTATGCGCCGTCCTTGTAGAACTCTGACGCCGCGACATCCAAGCCAAGGGCGATGTCCTTGCCGGGCGTGAAGCCGGCTGCGGTGATTGCCTCAACGAGAAGGTCAAGTGCTGCACGGTTGCTCGACAGGTTCGGGGCGAAGCCGCCCTCGTCGCCGAGTCCGGTGGAGAGGCCCTGCGAGTGCAGGATGCTCTTGAGCGCGTGGTAGGTCTCGACGCCCCAGCGGAGGCCCTCGGAGAAGGTCTCTGCGCCGACGGGCAGAATCATGAACTCCTGGATGTCGACGTTGGAGTCGGCGTGCGACCCACCGTTGATGACGTTGAGCATCGGAACCGGCAGAACGTGCGCGTTTGCGCCACCGACGTAGCGGTAGAGCGGCTGGTCGGCCGAGTCGGCTGCTGCACGGGCAACGGCAAGGCTCACACCGAGAATCGCGTTTGCGCCGAGCTTCTTCTTGTTGTCGGTGCCGTCGACGGCGATCAGCTCGGCGTCAATGGCGCGCTGCTCTGCTGCGTCAAAGCCTTCGATGGCCGGTCCGAGAACGTCGATGACCGCGTCAACGGCCTTCTGCACGCCCTTGCCGAGGTAGCGCTTCTTGTCGCCGTCGCGAAGCTCGTAAGCCTCAAAAGCACCGGTCGATGCGCCGGAAGGAACTGCCGCGCGGCTCACTGTTCCGTCTTCGAGCAGAACCTCGACCTCAACGGTCGGGTTTCCACGGGAGTCAAGAATTTCGCGAGCGCCTACTGCCTCGATCAAAGCCACGGGGGTTCTCCTTCAAGTATTGGGTGGACGAGTAAAGGGTGGTTTGTCCGTTTGGCATCTTACTCGTGCCGAGTGCACTGCTCCCTTCGGCGCGGTGAGCTCGAGAGTGCGCAAAGTGTGGTTCTCGTCCCCCACAACCACAGTTTCTGCGCTCTCACCCACAGATCGTGGCGGGGCGCACCATGGCGTGGCCAAAAGTTCAATTCTGCTTGGATGAGACGAGCCGCACCCCTGCCGTTGCACCTCCGCCGCGCGTCGTTTCGTGCTGCCGGTGCGGGCGCTCAGGTATCGGCCTGGCGCCTGCGCGGCCGCGATCTCGCGCGACCGTTTCACGGCGTGCGATCCCACGACGTCGACCTCGCCGACCCGCTCGCGCGCTGCCTTGCCTACTCGCAACGCATGCTCGAGGGGCACGCCCTGAGCCACTCGAGCGCCGCACTCATCTACCGAGTGCCACTGCCGTCCGCCATTGAGCACGCGCGGCTTGTGCACGAGTCGGCGGCTCATCCGCTGCAGCCGACCCGCGCTCATGGCACCGTTGGTCATCGCCACCCGGTTGATGCGCCGCCATTTCGTCAGTTTCGCGGCTATCGAGTCACTGACCCCGCAACTACGTGGTGCCAACTCGCCCTTCAGCTCTCGCACCATGACCTCGTCGCTGCGGGAGACTTCTTGATCTCCGGTCGGGTCACCGAATACCAGCGCGAGCCTCCGCTGTCGTCGATCGAAGAGCTAACCGCAGCGGTTTCCCGGTGGCGCGGTAGACCCGGCTATCCGGCACTCGCGCGTGCGCTGCCCCGGCTGAGCACGCGCGTCGACTCCCGGCAGGAGACCCACCTGCGGCTGACCCTCGTTGATTCGGGACTGCCCGAGCCGGTCGTGAACGTTCCGATCTTCGAGGGCGGCAAGCGTCTCGGCAAGCCCGACCTGGCCTACCCGTGGGCGCGCGTTGTTTTTGAGTATCAGGGAATCGGGCACTCAGATCCGGTGCAGTTTCGCCGCGACATCCATCGCAGGGAAAGCTTCGAGGCGCACAAACAGCGGGTCATCCTCGTGGTGGCCGACGACCTGACCGCTGGAAAGGCCGCTTTCCTCGCCCGGGTCAACGAGATTCTGGCGCAGCAGGCGCTCACCTGGCCCAACCTGAGGCGACCAGAGCGGTGAGAGTGCAGAAGTTGTGGTTTCAGTAGCTCAAAACCACAGTTTGCGCACTCTGGGCGACTCGCGCCGCGCGCGGCCTCGCGGCTGCGCGCGGCCAGAGTGCGCAAGTTGTGGTTATCCATTGTCATAACCACAACTTCTGCACTCTAGGCTACGCGAGCTCGCGAAACTCCAGCGTCGAGAGCGTTGAGTCGGCCCGCACCGTCGCGACCCGCGCGAACCCGGAGCCCGCCAGCTGCGCGAGCAGCGGCTTGAGGTTGCGGGGCTTGCGCTCCAGTCGCACGCGCACGCCCGAGGCGATGAGTTCGCTCTTGAGGGCCACGAGCAGCTGCGCGGGCACGTCCTCTTCGTACAGCAGAGCCGTCGCATCCAAGCCACCTAGGGCATCGGGCGCCACAAGGTCGACGATCCGCTCGAAGCCGAGCGAGAAACCGACGGCCGGCACGTCGCCGCCGAGGAAGCGGCCGATCATGCCGTCGTAGCGTCCGCCGCCGCCGAGCGAGTAGCCGAGCGACGGGTGCGCGACCTCGAAGATCGTGCCGGTGTAGTAGCCCATGCCGCGCACGAGGAACGGGTCGAAGACGAGCGACGACACGTCACCGAGGGCCGCACCGAGTTCGACGAGCGACAGCACTGCCGCTTCGTCGATGCCCTCGGGCAGCGCCTTGCGGATTGCCTTCTCGCCGAACGGGTTGAACTCCATCGTCTGCGGGCGGGTGAAGAATGCCTCGAGCGTGTCGATCGGGCCGGCCGGGTAGGCACGGTCGCGCAGCTCGGTGATGACGCCGTCGGTGCCGAGCTTGTCGAGCTTGTCGATGGTGATGAGCACCGAGGCGTGCTCGCTTGCGGGGAATCCGAAGACCGTCAGCATGCTCGACAGCAACCGGCGGTCGTTGATGCGGATGCTGCATCCATCGATCCCGAGGGCGGCGAGCGTCGCGGTGGTCGCTGTGATCAGCTCGATCTCGGCGATGATGCCCTTCTCGCCGATGATGTCGATGTCGCACTGCACAAACTGGCGGTAGCGACCCTTCTGCGGGCGCTCCGCACGCCAGACCGGCGCGATCTGAATCGCGCGGAAAACCGTCGGCAGTTCGGCCTGGTGCGTCGCGTAAAACCTCGCGAGCGGAACCGTGAGGTCGAACCGCAGCCCGAGGTCGGCCAATTCGAGCGGGGTGGATGCCGCGTGCAGATCATCAACGGTCAGTGCACGCTTGAGCACGCCGAAGGCAAGCTTCTCGTTGTCGCCGCCGAGGCCCGCGTGCAGCCGCGACGACTCCTCCATCACGGGCGTTTCGATCTCGTCGAAGCCGTGCTGCGTGTAGACGGAGCGGATCGTGCCGAGCACACGCTCGCGGTTCGCTTTGTCTGCGGGCAGAAAGTCGCGCATTCCCCGCGGGGGGTTCACCTGGGTTGCCATAGAACGATTCTCTCGTATGAGGGGAGGTCATACTCGCGGGGGACGCGCCGCGGCGAGCGCGCGGGCTATCGTGATGCACATGAGCACATCTCACGGCATTGTCGTCGAGGGCCTTAGCCGGTCTTTTGGCGAAGTTCACGCGGTGCGGCAGGCGAGCTTCGAAGCGAAGCCCGGCCAGGTCACCGCTCTCATCGGGCCCAACGGTTCCGGCAAGACGACGCTGATGTTGATGCTCGCGTCGCTGCTGGCCCCCGACGCGGGAACCATCCGCGTCGCCGGACACGATCCACTCACCGACGCGGCAGCCGTTCGCAAGCAGATCGGCTGGATGCCCGACATCCTCGGCAGCTGGGCAACCCTGAGCGTTCGTACAACTCTTGAGATCACCGGGGCGCTCTACCGGCTGCCCAAGGCGCAGGCCGCTGCCCGCGCTGAGGAGCTCATCCGGCTCGTCGGCCTCGGCGAACTCGCGAACCAGCCGACGCGCGTTCTCTCGCGTGGCCAGAAGCAGCGCCTCTCGCTCGCGAGGGCGCTTGTGCACGACCCGTCGGTGCTCCTGCTCGACGAGCCCGCCTCCGGACTCGACCCGGTCGCGCGCATCGAGCTGCGCCAGCTGGTGCGCCGCTTCGCCGACGAGGGCAAGACCGTGCTCGTCTCGAGCCACGTGCTCGCCGAACTCGACGAGATGAGCGACACAGCCGTCTACCTCAACCACGGCATCACGGCGTCTGCCGAGAGCATCCAAACCGCGCGAGCCACAAGCCGCGCGTGGCGACTGAAGGCAACGGACATGACCTCGCTGCGCGCCGGGCTCTTGAAGGCCGGCGTTCTCGACACCGACATCACAATCGATCGCAGCGAGTTGCTTGTGACACTTTCGGGCGAGACCGAGGCGGCTGCCCTGTTGGCGAAGCTCGTGACATCCAATGTTCCGATTTCTACGTTTGCGCCGGCCGTCGGCGACCTCGAACACGCGTTCCTCGACCTCAGCAAGGGGGCCTCAGCATGAGCGACTTCTTCGCCGGTGTCGGCACGATTCTTTCTCTTGAGCTTCGCCAGCGCGTGCGGGGTGTCGCGGCGTGGGTGCTGCTCGGCATCTTCGTTGTGCTCGTTGCGATGGTCACCGGCGCCGTCTGGGTCGGCCTCGCCGGTTTCGGAACCGAGTCGGGCGCGGGTGCGGGCATCTACTCCACTGTCATCTACTTTGTGCTGCTGCTGGGCACGCTCGTCTCCCCCGCGCTGAGCGGCAACGCCATCAACGGCGACCGGGATTCCGGAACGCTCGCCACAACCCAGATCACCCTCGTGACGACGTGGCAACTGCTGCTCGGCAAGTTTTTCGCGGCCTGGATCACCGCACTCGCGTTTCTTGTTGTGTCGATCCCGTTCCTGCTGATCTCGCTGTTCGCCGGCGACATCTACTGGGACACAATCGTTGTCTCGCTGCTGATCCTGGCCGTCGAGCTCGCCGTTGTCGCGGCCGCCGGCGTCGGTCTCTCGGCGATCATCTCGAAGCCGCTGTTCTCCATCGTTGCGACGTACCTGCTTGTTGCTGCGCTCAGCGTCGGCACGCTCATCGCCTTCGGGCTCGGCGGGCTGACGACGCAGTCACCAGTAACGAGCACCTACAGCTACTCTGCTGATGGCTCGGGCGAGGACTGCATGGCGCCCGAGGTCTCGACCTACAACGTTCCGCGCTACGACTACTGGTGGGGCGTGCTGGCGGCGAACCCCTACATCGTGCTCGCGGATGCCGCGCCGTCGAACTTCGACAGCGCCGGAAACCCGGAAGATCTGTTCTCGACGATCAAGATGGGCGTGCGCGCTGTGCAGCTCACGCCGGATCTCGACAGCACGTACGACGAGTGCAATCCCTCGACCTACGACGACTACCGGGACTACCCGACCGGCGAAGAGATCGTCGCCCAGACCGTGCCGAGCTGGTTCGTCGGACTCATCATCCACGTGCTGCTCGCCGCCGGCCTTATGGTCTGGGGTTGGGCGCGCACCAGCACACCCGCTCGACGCCTGGCCAAGGGCAGCCGGATCGCATAGCTAGTCGGCTTCTTAGTCGGTCGTTCCGATAATCCCGGCGTCGGTAGCTCCGAGCGCTTCCTCGGCGCGGATCTCGTCCTGCAAACCCCTGAGGGTTGTGCGTAGGGCGCGTTCCGCGTCGAGTCCGCTCGACTTCGCAGACGCCACGATGGCCAACAGGAGTCCCCCGAGTTCGTCTTCCGTCGCCATCGGGATCGCCGTCGCATCCACCTCGATAAGACCGACCTTCTGGGCGCGACCGAGCACCTTGTCGGCGAGCGCGAGGCTCGGCATGCCCTGAGGGATCCCGTCGAGAACGCTCGTGCGCCCCGGCTTTTCTATTTTCTTGCGCTCGTCCCACATGGCGACGACCTCGTCTGCGGTGGCGGCGCTGGCTTCGCCGAATACGTGTGGATGTCGCCCCACCATCTTTTGCGTCATGTGAGCGGCCACGTCTTCGAGCGTGAACCGGCCCTGTTCGGCTGCGATGTCCGAGTGGAACAGCACCTGGTACAGCACGTCGCCGAGCTCCTCGATGAGGTCGGCGTCGTCGCCATCCTCGATCGCGTCGACGAGCTCGAACGTCTCCTCAACGAGGTACTGGACGAGGCTCTCGTGGGTCTGCTCGCGATCCCAGGCGCAGCCGCCGGGGGCTCGCAGGTGCTCGAGGGTTGCGATGAGTTCTTCGAGCTTCGGGTGCGTGGCCATGGGGCAAGCCTATGCGCGGGGTTACCGCAGCAGCTCAACTCCGGGGTGCTCGGCCCACGCCTTGTCGCTCGTGAGTACCGTTTCGCCCAATCGGGTTCCGAGAGCGATGCAGATACGGTCGGCGAGCGACAGCCCACTGCCATGCACCCAGATCTCCGCCGCCAGCTCGGCGTCAGCGATCGTGACGGGCTCGACAGTCAGGCAAGATCAGTGGATAACTGACCCCTGTGGATAAAAAACGCAAAAGGGGCCGCACACCTCTCGGCGCGCGACCCCTTCAGAGGTTGTGACTAGGCCTGTGCGACGGGGCCTTCGTACTTTGCGGAACCGAATCCGAGGATGAGGTAGCCGACGATGCTGAAGAGCCAGATGGCGACGACGCCGAAGGTCGACGACTTGCCGAACGACTTAGCAAGGTCGATCGAGACGAAAATCGACGCGATGATGTTGGCAACGGGGATGAAGTAGAGAACCGTCCACCATCCGGGGCGGCCGGCGATGGTGACGAGCGTGTAGACGTTCAGGATCGGAATGATCGAGTACCAGCCCGGCTTGCCGGCCTTCGAGAAGGTGCGCCACAGGGCGATGATGACGACAACCGCGATGATGAGGCCGGGAATGGCTGCAGCCGGGTTGCCCTCGGTGGAGGCGCTGAACTCGACGCTGCTAGAGATGAAAGACATGGGGATCCTTAGGGGGTAAACGAACGGGAAGAAGTGCCGTTGGAACCCTAGCGCGCACAGGTAATACTCAGGTAGCTATTTCGTTACGTGAAGCGCCCCCAGTTCGAGTGGTCTAGCTTGGAACGATGGTTTCCATTAACCCGGATGCCGTTCTCTGGAGTGCTCCGGAAATCGAACGTGCTGACCGCCCATTGCTCGTATTGCTGCACGGTTACGGATCGCACGAAGGTGACCTGTTCGGCCTCTCGCAGTACCTCCCGCTCTCGCCGGTGATCGCTTCGGTGCAGGCGCCGTTCCCGGAGGGCAACGGATACTCATGGTTCCCCATTGACCCGCAGAACCCGGCTCGCCTCGAGACCGCCACTGCCTCGGCCCAGGCCGTGCTCGACTGGATCGACACCCTTTCCTTCACCTCCGTCGGCGTGCTCGGCTTTTCGCAGGGTGGGGCAATCGCGCTGCAGGCTATGCGGCTCGCGCCCGCGCGCTTCTCGTACACCGCGAACCTCTCGGGCTTCGCGCTGCCGGGAGTGCTCGACGGTGATGCTGTTCTCGCCGATTCCCGCCCGCCGGTCTTCTGGGGACGCGGCACGCTCGACCAGGTGATCCAGTCGGCGTACATCGATCACACTTCCGACTGGCTGCCGGCCCACTCAACACTTACCGAGCGCATCTACGAGGATCTGCCGCACTCGATCTCGAATGCAGAACTCGCCGACGTCAATTCGTTCATTTTGGAGCAGCTGTCATGACCTACGCACCCGGTACACCCGCTTCTTCGCCTGCACCCAACCCGCTCGCCATGGTCTCGTTTGTGTTTGGCGCCATCTCGGTGGGGCTCGTGATCATATTTGTGTTGTTGCAGACCGTGCTTATATCGAACGGGCAGGCGCTATCGCTCGGCATTCTCAATGCGGCTCACGGGTTGGTGTCGGGCCTAATCGGCGCTGCCGCGATCATCACCGGCGCGATCGCGCTCTCGGGCAACAGGGCGCGCAAGCCGCTCGCTGCGGCCGGGCTCGCGCTTGGTGCCGCCGAGGTAGTTGGGGTGCTGGCTGGGCTGGTGTCGAGCCTGCTGTTGGCGTTCGTTTACTGAGCCGATGACTGACCGTCGATACGTCGAGACGACCGATGAAGACCTTCGTCTCGGTCGAAAGATGCGGCGCGATGTTCGTGAGTCGACGGCAGAAACAGTGGCGACATCGCGAGACCGGCACGCGCGTTTTTTCGGTCAAACTAGAACAATGTCGCGGCGGGAACTGGGGCAGACCCATGGGTTTCGTCCGCACTCCCGAGGTCGTAGTGCACCGCCGGGGGGAACAGAAAAGGCAAGTTTTTTGGGTGAATCTTAAAGAGGTAGCCCTTGTCACCATCTTCACGTATCAGAAAGTCCACTGTCACCTTGCCGTCCGCCAGAAGCGCCGGCAGCTGAGCCACGATCGCCCTTTGAGTGTGTTGCACCGTCTTGAAACGGATGAACTCCCAGTCATCCACCATTTTTGATTCGGCTTTTACCCAAAAGGTCTCGTTGTGCTTTACCGCGAGGCTGTGGCGAAGAACTTCAAGATCCCAACGCACCGCTTCCGTTGTCGTCGCACCCACATGGACGACCCGCAGTTCGTCCCGTTTCTCGTCCACTTGAAGCCTCAAGCCCTGAGAGTTTGCAACAATCCCGCTTATGGTGCAGCTCAATTTTCGCCGACCGTCGCGGTCGTATCCAAATGCGTCCAGCAGCGCGCGCGACCCGCCGTACTTGCTGCTCGACCAGTCTGGAGTCTTGGCAAAAAGGGTCGTGCGATTGACAGAACTTCGCGACGACTTAATCTCGATTCCCATAAAGTCCGGGTCGCGGCGGGAGTTGATTGCGATCCCCAACTCGGTTTCGAGTAGCCGTCCGACGGCAGTGGTCCCTCTCACTGGAGCCGGCAAGAAACCTTTTGCCGCGACGCCTTTCAGAAGGCCGAGAAGCTTCTCGACAGCGACCGACTTTAAGTCCAGGAATGGACGCAAGATATCGCTCAAGCGACCGGGCTGATCGACCAGTGCCGCGACCTGAACACGCGAAACATTGACGACTGTGAATTGATCTGCGGCCCAAATAGCCGCAAAAATCTCGCCTTCGGCGATTACAGCCCCGAGTTCTCTAAACCAAATCCTCGGATCGCCTTTCTTGGTCAACGGACGATACATGGAGGCACGTGAGTCGATCACGACTCCCGATTCGCTTATGAGTTGAGTAGTGCGCAACTCCTTGAATTCGGGGCCTTGATGCTGACGAACGTAGTCGTGAATTCCGTATGAAACCAGAAACTCTCGGAAAGGCTCCGTGGCGTCGAGAATGGACTTCCTGAGACCGGTCGAAGTTGCTTCGAGCAAACCGAACGGCACGTCATTGGCAGTCAGCAGTGCGACGTTTGCCAACTCTTGTTCGCTGAATTCTCGCACCGCGCCTCATTGAGTCGATTGGACAAGCCAATGTTTTCATGTCTTCGAGATTAGCTCGACCCCCAGAATGAGTTCCGCATCGACGACGTAGCTTGGATCGAGCGTGTACTGGTGTTTCAGGGCCTTCAAACGCAACTTATCGAGCTTCCAATCCTTCCACTGCCGGATGCGTCCCCCCGTGAGATGCCACTCGCCATCTGGGCGACGTTCGCGAGTGATGTTGTCGACGATGACCAAGTCCACCCCAATGATTTCATGAGCGTGAATCACCTCATTTTCAGTGAGAAGTACGTGTTGCAGCTCCTGTGTGGAGCCCTTCACCTCTACATGCACCTCTTTGCCGAGAAGCGCGTACTTAAGGTCGTAGGGTTTGCCCGGCTCGCTCAGAAGTACGGCGTCTTGCGACGCGTAGAGCTTCTTGGCCTCAGCGACTGAATATTTTTCTAGTGCGGTGCGAAGTTTCGCGTCTTGGAGGAAAGCCTGCGAATTCTGCCACTTTGGCTCGCTATGTTCGTCGTCAAACATCAGCAAGTCACCGTCGACTCGGGAGACGAGCGTAGCCGAGATGTTCGCAACAGCCGCTGACATCAATTTCGACCAAGACATGGAACCCATCGGGCCAGAACCGATATTCCTAGTTGCGTTGAGCAACACGATGCCACCCGCGTGATTGCCCGCAATGAACAAAACTTCGCCAGCTAGGGGTTTGAAACTTTTTGGCCAAGTCACGCTGTATCGGTGCTCAGCATTCGACTCTGTCCTGTAGAAACGCCACTCAGCGGCAGCCTCAACAGCATCTCCCGACTCATCCAGACGAAGAAACTGGCTATTAGCTCTCGCCGAGTTGAGCACTCCGCCCTGCGGTTGCCCCCGGTAGTCATGAACGCCCGAGCTCAATAGAAAATCTCTTAGGGGCTGGGCCGCACTCGGGCTGCCAGTCTTGAAGAAGTTTTTCGAAACGACAATCCTGTAGGTCGCGGCAAAGCTGGACTCGAACTCAAGATATCGAGCCTTGATCTCTGGGCTGGTAGATTCCCAACGCACACTCTGAATAGTCATACGCGAGTTTCTATCAGAAACTGGCGCCAGCGTGCCTTACATCGTTACTTGGGAGATCGCCTCTTAGCGCGATATTTCGGACCGCATAAGCACGTCTGAAATCATTGTGCCAACCGCCAATGCAAGAAAGGGGGACACCGCGTTCCCAACTTGCGAGTACTGCGGTACCTCAAAACGCCGCCGTAGCGACCCAGTAGTCTCCTTTCCACGGAACTCGAAATCATCCGGGAATCCTTGGAATCGGGCCATCTCACGAACCGTGAATATTCGCGGTTCACTCGGGTGCACGTAGTCGTCAGGAAGCGTGACGACAGTGCGGGCGGGCTGGTCCCAGGCGAGGGCCTTCTGAGAGTGCTTACGCGTTCGTAGCGACATCATCAATTCGAGCATCTCGTCTGCGCTATCGGCCAGAGTCACGCCGTCCGGAGACTTGGCCGGGAATTTGATAGTCGCTAGGAGTTCCTTCACCCGAGGTGTCGACTCCTTCGGATCACTGGCGAGCTCGCTCAGCAAACGGGGCTTGAGCCCGTTGTCCCGTAGCCACTGGTAGAGGCGAAATCGCTGCGTCGTCGACTCGGAGTGATTCCGCAACGACTGGTTAGCGACGCTCCTCCGTGGTTTTTTGCTCGCTGGCAGACCCCAGTCTTTCTTTGCCCGCGTCGCTTTTCTGACGGCCGCAGCCGCCTTCGTGTGGGGCGCAGGTAAGACACTTTGTAGATCGCCGATTGCGTCAGCAATAGTCGGGGACGTGGACCGGGTAACAGTCGGAACTGGCGCGAGAGCAGGAATATTCTCGAGGTCAATCTCATCCTTGAAACCGGAACGCCAAAGCGTTCCATTGCTCGAAATACCGCGCTCTGCTGCAATGTCCTTGCGCAGGCCGATGATCATCAGCCGCGGTCGGTTTTGCGGCGCGCCGTAGTGCAGCGCGTTTACTGCCACACCCTGAACCACATAGCCAGGAAGCGTCTCACGGAGAGCTTGCTGCAGCTGGACGAATGGCGCTTCTTCATCTTGGGCGAATTTATGGCTCATCCCGACAACGTTCTCGATGACAACCATCTTTGGTGCGGTCTCGGCGACGAACTCGAGATACTCCCAAGGCAATTTGTTGCGCACATCGTCGGGATTGCGACGGCCGGCAAGCGAGAATCCTTGGCACGGAGGACCTCCCACTACGACGTCCACCGAAGCATCGGCCAAGTTCCGCATCGCCGTCTCGTTGTCGAGAACGTCACGCAGCGCCGACACCGCGACCTTGTGTTTGGTCTGGTTCTCGATGGACGACCGGACGTACTGCTTCCATGAGTCGTCGTCGATTGACTCGTCTATGAAGTTTGCGTAGAAGGTGTAGGCAGCCATGTCGGATTTTTCCACGGCAAGTTGGAGCTTTCCGCCAGATCGCTCGATACCAAGCGAAAGTCCGCCGCACCCAGAAAATAGATCAACGTAGCTGTACAAGGGTCCTCTTAAAGTCATCATCGGGTTGTCGGTGCGCCGGCCCGCATTCGAGAGTATCGCCAAAGCCACTGACATGTCCAGGTGGGCGCGCAAGACTGTCTGAATGCCGAACATCTTGCTCGATCCCTCTCAAAGATCTGCACTCATGGCGAGCATTCGAGCAAAGAACACTCGCCCGGAGTTGATCGCCTTCGCGGAGTTGAAGCAGCGAGGTATCCGCTTCCGAAGGCACTACGAGAACGCGCCCGGCAAGCCAGATCTCGCACGCCCCAGCAAGAAGCTCGCCGTGTTCATAGATGGAGATTTTTGGCACGGTCGCGAACTGGATCGGGTGATTGCAAAATACGGCGAAGACAGCTCGTGGGTCACGAAATTACGCAGAAATATCGCTCGGGATGCCGAACAGGAAGAAAAGCTTCGAGCCAAGGGATGGGATGTCCTTCGCATTTGGGAAAGCGACATCAAGCGGGTGCGCACGCGACAGGGAGCTGTTGACCGAATGGTCGAGTTCCTAACATCGCGCGATTGATGCGCGTAGTCCGCACGTTGTACACAACCCGGCAGGCTGTCGGTCGGTGCTGCCACACTTGGCTCCGTGACATCCACCCGATCTGATACCCGCAGCGACGCCCTTGAGATCTTGCGCACCCTTGTGGGGCGCGACGATGCCGACTTTCACGAGGGCCAGTTCGAGGCCATCGAGACGCTCGTTGACGGACGGCGGCGCGCGCTGGTTGTGCAGCGAACGGGGTGGGGCAAGTCCGCGGTGTACTTCGTCGCGACGCTGCTGCTGCGGAGGCAGGGCAAGGGTCCCACGATTCTGGTCTCGCCACTGCTGGCCCTGATGCGCGACCAGATTGCTGCCGCGGCCCGCGCCGGCGTGCACGCTGTAGCGATTAACTCGACGAACGCGCACGAGTGGGATGACGTGCGCGAGATGCTGCGCAACGATGAAGTCGACGTGCTGCTGGTGTCGCCGGAGCGGCTCAATAATCCGTCGTTCCGCGAGAATCAGCTGCCCGAGCTCGTCGCCCGCACCGGCATGCTGGTCGTTGACGAGGCGCACTGCATCAGCGACTGGGGGCACGACTTTCGGCCGGACTACCGGCGGCTGCGCGACCTGATTGCCGAGATGCCGGCGGGGGTTCCGGTATTGGCTACTACTGCTACCGCTAATTCGCGGGTTGTTGCGGATGTTGCGGAGCAACTGGCGGGCCTCGATACGGCCGCTGGCGGCCTACTCGACCAACAAGTGGTCACCATTCGCGGGCCGCTTGCCCGCGCCTCGCTGCGGCTCGGCGTGCTCCGGTTGCCCGACTCGAAAGCTCGCCTCGGCTGGCTGCTCAGCCACCTGGGCGACCTGCCCGGCAGCGGCATTATCTACGCGCTCACGGTGTCGGCCGCCGAAGACACGGCGAGGCTGCTGCGCGACGCCGGCCACGAGGTGCGCGCGTACACCGGGCAGACCGACACGGGCGAGCGCGAGGAATCCGAGGAGCTGCTCAAGAGCAACAAGGTCAAGGCGCTCGTCGCGACAAGCGCGCTCGGCATGGGCTTCGACAAGCCCGACCTCGGCTTCGTGATCCACCTCGGCGCCCCCTCCTCCCCCGTCGCCTACTACCAACAGGTCGGACGCGCCGGCCGCGCGACCGCGAGCGCCGACGTGCTGCTGATGCCCGGCCCCGAAGACGAAGCCATCTGGACCTACTTCGCCACAGCATCCATGCCCTCACATGAGCGCGCGACGGCAATTATCAACAACCTGAGCGACAGGCCCACCTCGACCCCGGCCCTCGAAGCTATGGTCAACATCAAGAGAACGCCGCTCGAACTCCTCCTCAAAGTGCTCGATGTGGATGGCGCGGTGCGTCGGGTTCAGGGCGGCTGGGTGTCTACCGGCCAACCGTGGAGGTACGACGCAGAACGGTACGCGCGCATCGCCGCCGAGCGCATCGCCGAACAGCAGCACATGCTCGACTACGAAACAACTACCGCCTGCCGCATGGAATACCTGCAGCGCGCCCTCGACGACGACACCGCGGTGCCGTGCGGGCGTTGCGACAATTGCGCCGGCACGTGGTTCCCCGTCGACATCGGGGCGGATGCCGCAGCCAACGCCGCGTCATCGCTCGACCGGGTCGGCGTTCCGATCGAGCCCCGCGCCCAGTGGCCCACCGGTGCAGACAAACTCGGTGTTCCGGTGAAGGGCCGCATCAACGTCACAGAGCGAGCGCTCGAGGGTCGAGCGCTCGCCCGGCTCACCGACCTGGGCTGGGGCAACACCCTCCGGTCGCTCTTCGCGGTCGGCGTGCCGGATGCTCCCGCAACCCCGGCACTCATCGCCGCGTGTGTTCGCGTGCTCGCCGATTGGCCATGGGCCGAACGGCCGGTTGCGGTAGCCGCACTTCCGTCGCGGTCGCACCCGCAGCTCGTTGCATCCATCGCGTCCGGTCTTGCAACGGCGGGGCGGCTGACCGATCTGGGTTCGCTCGACCTGGTCGGCGGCGGGCCGGTCGGCGAACCCGGCGGCAACAGCGCGTACCGGCTGGCGGCCGTGTGGGAGAAGTTCGACGCGAGCGCCCTCACGCTGCCCTCGGGACCGGTGCTACTCGTCGACGACTTCGTTGACTCCCGCTGGACGCTCACCGTCGCCGCCCGAGCGCTGCGAAAAGCCGGAGCAACCGACGTGCTGCCGTTCGCGCTGGCACTGCGCGGGTAGCGAACACCGGCGATAGCTCAGCCGCGGCGGGCAACAATGGAGCGTGCTCTCCCCCACGAACCCGGCAACGCCGTGGATCCTCGCCGTCGCCGTGATCGCCCTCATCGTGCTGATGGTCGTGCGCGCCTCACGCAAAGACAAGCGCGAATACCGCCGCTTCAAAATGCTGCGCACGACGAAGCGGCGCCGGGCGATGTTCCGCCGCTGGGTGCTGCAATCGTTCGCGCTCTTCGGCGGTGCCTCGGTTGTGCTGCTCGCGCTCGACTGGCAGTTCGTGCCGCTGCTGCTCGCTGACGTTCGCGGCATCGGGTGGATCTCGAGCCCGCTCGCGCAACCCATTCTTGTCGGGGCGCTCATCGGAGCCGCGATCGTTCTAGTGCTCGGCATCGTCGCCGCGCGCAAAGAGACGGACATCCCCTCGCTCGGCGACGTGCAGGCGCTGCTGCCCCGCAACCGCGCGGAACTCCGCTGGGGCGCCGCCCTCTCCATCAACGCCGGGCTGGTCGAAGAGCTGCTCTTTCGCTTCGCCTTCCCCGCCGCGATCTACGGAATCACCGGCAACGCACTCGTCGCCGTGATCGCGAGCATCATCATCTTCGGACTCCTGCACATCTACCAGGGCCTCCCTGGCATCCTCGGATCCATGCTGCTCGGCGCCGCCTTTATGGCGATCTACCTGATCTCCGGCAGCATCCTGCTCGCCATCGTTGTGCACGCGCTCTTCGACCTGCGCTCGCTTGTGCTCATCCCCGTGGTGCTGTTCAAGGTGCACCGCGTGACTAAGGGCAACGGGGTCGCTCGCGTTCCGTCCGTTGCCAAACCGGGCTTGGATGTCGCGGAGCCCGTGCCCGCGCCCGGCCCGGGTGCTGACGCCGGCGTTCCGGTTGCGCCGGTGCCGGGTGTGCCCCTGGCGGTTGAGCCTCTGCCGGTTGTGCCCGTGCCGGTTGCGCCTACCCCTGCCGGGCCGGCGCCTGCCGCGCCCGACGCTCCTTAGACCGCGGGCGCCGCTTCGGTCGGCTCGGCTGCGGGCGGCGCGACGGGTGTGCGCGGCATCGACAGCGCAGCGATGAGTGTGAGCGCGGCTGCGATGGCTACCGCGACAAACACCGCCGTCGACGCGGACGTAACGGCCGCGGCATCCGGCTCGCTTGACGACCCTCCCGCGGTCACAAAGATCGCGTTCGCGACCGCACCGAAGATCGCGACGCCTACAGCGCTACCCACCGAGCGGGCAAACATATTGGTTCCCGTTGCGACGCCGCGTTCGTTCCACTCGACGCTCGACTGAGCAGCGATGAGCGTCGGAGTCGCGACGAGACCCATGCCGAGGCCCATCACGAAGCAGCTCACCGCAACTATGGCGAGCGACGGGGTCGACGCGGTTGCAGCGAGGAACGTGGCCCCGACGATCACGAGCCCCATGCCGATGAGCGCCGTGTTGCGGAAGCCGATGCGCAGATAGAACCGACCCGAGAATGTTGCCGCGATCGGCCACCCGATCGTGAGCGCGGCGAGCGCCAGACCCGAGACGAGCGGCGAAGCGCCGGTCGCCCCCTCAAGATACGTCGGAACATAGGACGTCAGGCCGATGAGCGTCGCACCTGTGCCAACCGCGATCAAAGATGTGGTGAGGAGGAGAGGACGCGCGAAAACCCAGAGCGGGAGCACGGGCTCCGCCGCACGTTTCTCCGCGAAGACAAAGGCCACGAGCAGCACCGCACCGACGCTGAAGATTGCGATGCTCGGCACGGAGTTCCACGCCCAAGCCTGGCCGCCCTCAAGCACACCAAGAATGAGCAGCGACAGGCTCGCGGTGAGCAGGCCTGCGCCGAGATAGTCCACGGTGTGCTGCCTCTTCTCGATCTTCTCGTGGAACGAACGCACGAGCATCCACCCCGCAATAAGACAGAGGGGAACGTTGACGAAGAAGATCCATCGCCAGGAGACGTATTCGCTGAAAATGCCGCCCAGCGTCGGGCCGACAACCGACGAGATCGCCCACACGCTCGCGAGGTAACCCTGCGTTTTGGCGCGCTCGGCCAGCGTGTAAATGTCGCCCGCGATCGTGATCGCCATCGGCTGCACCGCGCCCGCACCGAGCCCCTGCACCGCGCGGAACGCGATGAGCGCAGGCATGCTCCACGCGAGGCCACACAGAATCGACCCGAGCAGGAAGAGTCCAACACCAATGAGGATGATCGGCTTGCGTCCGACAATATCGCTGAGCTTCGCGTAGATGGGCACACTCACCGCTTGTGCGAGTAAGTAGACCGAGAACAGCCATGGGAAGGAGGAGAAGCCACCGAGCTCAGCGACAATGGTCGGCACCGCCGTCGCGAGAATCGTCGCATCGATCGCAACGAGCCCCGTGGTGAGCATCAGGGCAATAAGAATGGGGCCGCGCTCGGAGCGAAAGCCAACGTCGAGAGTTGTCACTGAGAGTTCAAGTCGGTGGATGTCGCGGGCATTCCCAGCGCGCTCTCCCAACCCATCCCTCCTCTCCTTCACAATCCGTTTCGCGCGCACTTATCCACAGATAAAGTGCTGGTCAGGGGCATATTTACCCTTGTAATTGTCGGCGGACTATGGCACCCTTAATGCATGGAAAGCGCAACCCTCGCACCCCCAGCGGTGCTCGACTCGAGGCTCAGTTCGTCGGTCAGCTCGTCGCTCAGCGACAGCGAGTTGACCGATGCTCTCGCGTGCGCTTTCGAGGCGCGGCGAGAGATTGACGCGCGCATCCTGAGCCTCAGCGGCGAAGTCGCGGAACGCTCCCGCAACACACTCGGCCCCGCCGGGCTCGCCAGCCGCAGCGGCTGCACAAACGCGCCGGCACTCGTCGCGGAGATCGGGCGCATCACGTCGGCCGAGGCATCCAAATTGTGCCGACTGGGTACCGCAGTCGCCCCTCGACTCGGACTCACCGGCGATCGGATGCCGCCACTCTTCCCGCACGTCGCCGATGCGTTGACTGCCGGTAACCTGTCGCTCGAGTCCGCGTCGGTGATCGTCGCGACGCTGTCGACCGCTTCGCCCCGAGCAGAGGTTCGACTTCTCGATGCTGGCGAGCGTTGCCTCGTCGAGTTCGCGGCCGAGCACCCAACCGATCCGGTTCGCAAGCTCGCGATTTCCTGGCGCGACGCGCTCGACCCCGACGGCGTCGAGCCGCGGGAGGCCGAGCTGGTCGAACGGCGGTCGCTCAAGCGCTTCCTGCTCGCCAATGGAATGAAGCGCTACGTGCTCGAACTCGACCCGTTGAGCGCCGGGTATCTCGACGCCGCAATCGACGCGTCGGTGGGCTTGGCAATTCGGCGTCCACAGTTTGTAGACAGCGACGGTCGGCCCGCTGATGGCACTGACGTGGCTGGTGGCGGTGATGCACGCGGTAGCGCCGACGATCCCAACGCACTCGGCACCGAACACGACCACTTCGCCCACGGCGACCACCCCGACGCGTCTGACGAGTGCTTCGCATCCGACGAGCCCACTCCGGCGACAATCGCGCAGCTGGCTGCCGATGCCCTCGTGGATCTCGCGCGCCACGCAGCAGCCTGCAACGGAAAAGTTGTACCGCTCCCGTCGGCGAAGATCGTTGTGCGCATGACGCTCGAGTCACTCCTCAGCGGACTCGGCCTCGCCAGCATCGACGGCTCGGAGAACAACATCTCGGCCGAGACGGCGCGACGAATGGCTGCCGATGCGCACATCATTCCCGAGGTTCTTGGCGCAAAGGGCGAAGTGCTGGATCTCGGCATGTCGCGGCGCCTGTTCACAACGGCGCAGCGCATCGCGCTCGCAGAACGTGATGGCGGATGCGCCTGGGGAGACTGCGGGCGTCCACCCAGTTACACGGAAGCCCACCACATCAAGTGGTGGTCGCACGACGAACCGACGGATCTCAACAACGGCATCCTCCTGTGTTCAAAGCACCACCATGCCCTCCATCGAGACGGCTGGCAGATCATCATTCGGGACAACGTGCCCTGGTTCATTCCGCCGTCGACAGTTGACGTCCACCGCAGGCCACGGCGCGGAGGTCGGGTGCGGCGAGCCGAAGAACTGCTGAGCGCGTAAGTCTGTCTGCGGGCGGGCAGTGACGGGCTGGGCGTGAACGGGTCGGGCGTGAAAGGGGTCGCGGGACGGGTTGGGCCTGGGTCGCGGAACGGGTGGGGCGTGAATGGGCCGCGGGACGGGTTGGGCGCGGGTCGCGGAACGGGTGGGGTGTGAATGGGCCGCGGGACGGGTTGGGCGCGGGCGG
>Ga0247805_1000233_pt1 | contig 33264 bp, 34 predicted proteins | sample UWRJL044104R1_FD_180930 | JGI IMG/M metagenome (GOLD analysis project Ga0247805, IMG submission 180930) | Plant litter microbial communities from Arlington Agricultural Research Station in Wisconsin, United States - UWRJ-L044-104R-1 | ecosystem: Environmental > Terrestrial > Plant litter >... | reverse complement strand
CTTCCATCGGAACCTCGACCTGGTAGATGAAATCTTCCATGGTCATCGATACGCGGCGGTTTTCGATGTTCTGCTTGACGCGCTTCTCGAAGCCGGCGTACGAGTGGATGACGTACCACTTGCCGAGCTTGCCCTTGAGTTCTGCGCGGAACGCCTCGTAAGGGTCAGCCTCTTCGTCGGCAGCCTCGTCGTCGTCACCGAGCTCGGGGCCGTCATACGGCGCGACCTCGGGAACCTCGTTGGCTTCTTCTTCTGCCTCGATGTCGGCTTCGTCATCGGTCGCGGCGACGGAAGCGTCAGCCTCGTCGACCGAGTCGATGTCAAGAGCGTCGTCAACGATTGCGTCAGCCTCTGGGTCCATCGCGGCGTCAAGAGCCTCGAGCAGACCGGCGAGGTCGCCCTCTTCTTCGTCGTCTTCTACGTGGATGGCGGCGTGCTCCGCAGAGTCGACCGAGTTCTCGTCAGCTGCGAGGGAGTTACCCTCCTGGAACTCGTCCTCTTCCGAAGACTGCTCTGCTGCCGTCGCGAGGTCGATATCGTCGCGGTGGTTGTCAGACACTGGATCTCATTCCATTTCTTGATACGAATCCGAAGATGACTTCGGTAAAACTGTGGGGCTTGTGGCTAGCCCAGGTTGGGGTCACCGAATGCGAAGTTCACGGCAAGCGAGAACAGCCAGTCGAGGCCTGCAACGAGCGCCATCATAATGACGACGAATACGAGAACGACGAGTGTGTAGTTCACGAGCTCGCGACGGGTCGGAGTTACGACCTTCTTGAGTTCTGCGAACACCTGGCGAATGAAGAGGTTGACGCGACCGAAGGGTCCACGCTTGTCCGCGCGATCCTTGCGGGCGTTCTCGACGATGTCCTCGCTGGGCTCGTCAATGATTTTTCTAGCCACTTCACTACCTTCCGACATTGTGTCGTTGTGGTGCCTGGCGCCTCACACAGGAGTGTGTGGGGCAACCTGCAGGGCGGACAGGACTCGAACCTGCAACCTGCGGTTTTGGAGACCGCTGCTCTACCAATTGAGCCACCGCCCTTTGCGCAAAGAAGTTTTAGGACTCTGCACGGGGTTGTTTACTGCTTGCTTCGCTACGAAGATTCTCTGGCTGGATGCCTAGGGAAGGCGCGCAAAAGCTTGGAGGATTTCACCTACCTCGTCAAGTGTACGACATGGAAGCGCTGTGCCAAAGATGAGCCTTAAGATTGGAATCGTGCCAGCATCCGAACGCAGAATCTCCCAGCGAATTTCGTCCATCGCCGAGTCCGCCACTTTGAAGGTCGACTCCAAGGCCAAGGCCCTCCAGGCCCAGGGCCGACCCGTCATTAGCTTTGCCGCAGGCGAGCCTGACTTTGCGACCCCCGCACACATCGTCGAGGCGGCCTCCGCTGCCGTGCTCGACCCCAAGAACTACCGGTACACCCCGGCCGCCGGGCTTCCCGACCTGCGCCAGGCCATCGCCGACAAGACGCTGCGCGACAGCGGCCTCGCCGTCACGCCCGCGCAGGTCATCGTCACCAACGGTGGCAAGCAGGCCGTCTACCAGTCGTTCGCGACGCTTCTCGACCCTGGCGACGAGGCGCTGCTTCCCGCCCCGTACTGGACCACCTACCCCGAGGCAGTAAAGCTCGCGGGCGGCGTACCGGTCGAGGTCTTCGCGGGCAGCGACCAGAACTACCTCGTCACCGTCGAGCAGCTCGAGGCAGCGCGCACCGACCGCACAAAGGTGCTGCTGTTCGTCTCCCCCTCAAACCCGACCGGCGCCGTCTACTCGTTCGAGCAGACGAAGGCCATCGGCGAGTGGGCGCTTGAGCACGGCATCTGGGTCATCTCCGACGAGATCTACCAGAACCTCGTCTACGACGGCGTCAAGGCAGTCTCGATCGTCGAAGCAGTTCCGGCGCTTGCCGACACCACGATCCTGGTCAACGGTGTCGCAAAGACCTATGCGATGACCGGATGGCGTCTTGGCTGGATGGTTGGTCCGCTCGATGCAATTGCCGCGGCATCCAACCTTCAGTCTCACCTCTCGTCGAACGTGTCGAACATCTCGCAACGTGCGGCAATCGAGGCCCTGAACGGCTCGCAAGACGCTGTCGAAGAGATGCGCAAGGCATTCGAGAAGCGGCGCAACACGATCGTCGCCGAGCTCAACAAGATCGACGGGGTCATCTGCCCGCTTCCCGAAGGTGCTTTTTACGTCTACCCGGATGTCACGGGGTTGCTCGGTCGCGAATGGGGCGGTGTAACGCCGACGACCTCGCTCGAGCTCGCCGACCTGATTCTCGACCAGGCAGAGGTCGCTGTTGTTCCCGGTGAGGCTTTCGGCCCGTCGGGATACCTGCGCCTCGCGTACGCGCTCGGCGACGACGCGTTGCTCGAGGGCGTGCAGCGGTTGCAGAAGCTGTTCGCCTTCGCTGATTGAGCACGCGCTGAGCGCGCACTCAACCTGCGAGGGGTTTCGATACGGCGCTAGCGCGCCTACTCAACGAGCGAGGCTTTCAGAGCAGCTTGCGCTCGAGCGCCCACGCCGTCAGCTCGTGCCGCGACGAGAGCTGCAGCTTGCGCAGCACGGCTGAGACGTGAGTCTCGACGGTCTTGATCGAGATGAAGAGTTCTGTGGCCACCTCTTTGTAGGCGTAACCGCGGGCGATGAGCCGCATGACCTCCTGCTCGCGGGCAGAGAGCCTGTCGATCTCGGAGTCCGACGCGGCCTGCTCGCCGGCCACGGCGCCAAAAGCATCGAGCACAAAACCGGCGAGCCGCGGCGAGAACACGGCGTCGCCGCTCGCGACCGCTGCGACTGCACGGGAGACCTCGGCACCCGAGGAGCCCTTTGTGATGTACCCGCGAGCGCCTGCGCGGATGACGCCGACGACGTCTTCTGCCGAGTCCGAGACGCTGAGCGCCAGAAACTTGACCCGGTCGAGCAGGGCGGCAGAGCTGCGCAGAACCTCGGCGCCGCCACCGCCGGCGCCGCCGGGCAGGTGCACGTCGAGCAGCACGACCTCAGGGGTGAGCGACGCGATGAGTGCCACCGCCTCGTCGACGGTTGCGGCCTCGCCCAGAACCTCGACCGAGGCATCCAAGTCTGATCGCAGTCCTGAGCGAAAGATCGAGTGGTCATCAACGATTACGACGGTTGTCATACGACCTCCAGGTGCAGGTGCACTTCGGTTCCGGTGCCGGAAGCACCTGCTCCAACGGTAGCCGAGCCGCCTGCGCGTGCCATGCGTCCGATGATTGATTCGCGGATGCCGAGGCGATCGTCGGGCACATCGGCGAGCGCGACGCCCGGGCCGCGGTCGCGCACGAACACGTCGATCGCCGAGGCTGTTGTCTCGAGGTACACCGAGACGTCTCCGCCGGCGTGACGCGCAGCGTTGAGCATCGCTTCGCGCGCGGCCGCGACGAGGGCCGGGTTTGCAGCGAACGCTGTGCCCGCCGCGACGACGTCGATGCGCACCGCGTAGTCGAGCTCGATGGCCGCGGCGATATCGCGCAGCTCCTGGGCGAGGTCGGCATCGACGGGTGCCGAGCCGGTGAAGAGCCAGTCGCGCAGCTCGCGTTCCTGTGCGCGGGCGATGCGCGCGACCTCGGTCGAGGCGCCCGCCCTGTTCTGGATGAGCGCGAGGGTCTGCAACACAGAGTCGTGCAGGTGCGCCGCGATCTCGGCACGCTGCTCGTCGCGAACGCGCGCGGTCTGCGACGCCTGCAGGTCGGCCCAGAGTGTGACCACCCGGGGCGCCACGAGCACAGCGACCCCCAGCACAACTGCCGCAACACCGAGGAAGGCGTTGAACGCGGCGGGGCGCGATGCGAGAGCAACGGTACCCACGACCAAAAATACGCCGGCGGCCACACCGCGCACCCACCACCCGTAGTTCGACGTTCGGCCGGCATCGGTGCGGTCGAGAACGAGGTTCCACGCGACGGCGGTTCCGAGAGCGAGCGTCATGCCGACGAGAGCACTTGTCGCAACATCATCAGACGACGACATTGCCGAGATCGCAACGATTCCGGCGACCGCCCCGACGGCGACGAGCAGGGCCGCGACGGGAGCGGTTCTGCGCGGCGGCTCATCGGTCGTTGATTCGAGCGGCACAAGCGCCCACAGCCACAGGTAGAGCATCGCGCCGGCTCCGCCCAGAAGGGTGAGCCCAATCATCCAGACGCGCACGGAGCGCAGTCGCCAACCGAGATGGGTTGCGAGCCCCGTGCACACTCCCGCGATGACAGCCGTGCGCGATCGCAGCAGCGGCGGGCGTGAAGTGGTCATGCATGAATCAAATCAGACGAACCTCCCCTGACCCCCACGAGTCAGGGTCAGATCAGGGTGGTACCCCATAGAGACGTCTCGCCAACGAGGCCACTATCGAATCATGGCAAGCACACCTCCCACAGCAGAGCCCGAGGCTTCGGCCCCCGGCCCCCAATCAGACGGCCCACAGGCCAGCAGCGCGACATCCAACAAATTTTTTGAATGGATGCGACAGCTCGACGTTCCCCGACAGCAAGGCTGGATCGGCGGAGTGGCGGCCGGTCTCGCGACTCGGTTGCGCATCGACCCGATCATCGTTCGCGGCATTCTTGTTGTCGCCGCGATACTCGGAGCGCCGGTCATTCTCGTCTACGCCCTCGCGTGGCTGCTTCTTCCCGATGCGACAGGCAAGATTCACCTCGAAGAGGCAACGAAGGGCCGCTTCGAGGCGCCGCTCGCGGGCATCGCCGCGATGCTCGTCATCGCGCTGTTGCCCGTGTCGCGAGGCATCTGGGTTCCGGGGCTCGGCTGGGGAAGCGGTTGGGACTGGAGCGGCTCCATCTCCGGCTGGATCTGGACCCTCGCTCTTCTCGCCTCCGTCATCTGGTTCATCGTCTGGATTGCCCGCCGCGGTGAGGCAGCGGCTGTTCCGCCCAGGGCGCCCGAATCGGTGTTTCCCGCGGCAGAGCCGACACCTCCCCCGGCCGACGCGCTGCCAGAAGACCTCGCCGCATGGCGCACCCAGCAGGCCGAGTTCAAGGCGGAGCACAACAAGTGGCGCAACGATCAGGCTCACGAGGCACACCTCGCGATGCGCGAGCGTGCCCGGGCAGCGAACGCCGCAGCGCGCGCCGACTACCTCGCCAGGCGCGCGGCCACGCAGCCGAGCACGCTGTTCACTCTCGCGGTACTCGGGGTCGCCCTCATCGCCGGCGCCCTCACCGTTCTCGCTATCGGTGGCGAATCGCCCAGTATCGCTGACGTGATTCCGGGCCTGATCGTGGGCCTCGCGGTTCTCGCAACCGGCATCATCATCAACGGCATTCGCGGCAAGCGCAGCGGCGGAGCCAGCCCGATCGCGGTTCTTGTTGTGCTTGTGCTCGTCGTGAGCTCGTTCGTTCCAGCGATTCCGCGCTTCACGGTCAGTGGCGATGTCGACCTCGCTCCGTCGAACCGCCAGATAACCGGCCAGCCGTGGGTCGTCGCCGACGGCGACCTCACCGCCGACCTCACAAAGGTCTACACCTCGCCGGTCAGCAGTGCCGAGGGTTACGAGGGCGAGAATTTCAACGCCTACGTGGGCTGGGGAGACGTCACGATCATTCTGCCCGCCGACGAGTACGTGTCGCTCAGGGTCGAGACCTCCGGCGACAGCCAGGTGAGTCTCCCCGAGGTAGATGGGGTGGGCACGGGCGGCTATGAATCCAACGGCCGCTTCGACCGTCAGAGCTACTACGAGCAGTACTCGATCAACGACGACGTCGAGTGGAGCGATGCACAACGCTCCATCTACGTAGACGTCTGGGTCGGCGACGGCAACGTCACAATTGTGCGCGCACCGTCGACAGCAACCACCGAGGAGACGAAGTAATGGACACCGAAACAATCGAGACCGAGGCGACGATCGAAACCCCGCTCGCTAGCGAGAACGAGACAGCCAGGCGCCCGATGCGTGGCACGGCGATCGCCTGGGGAGTCATCCTGCTCGTCGCAGCCGCCATCGCGTGGGTCGCCCGCGGAATCAACATCAACGAGCTCAGTCCGACCGCCCTGATCTGGAACGTCGTCATCGTGGGCGCCGTTCTCGTCGCGATCGGAATCATCGGCGCCATAGTGCGCGCGGTTTCGAACAGGTAGGCATAGACCGAGGCATCCACCGATCGGTTGAGGCAACTCTCAACCGCCGCACGGCTATCGCCCGTGCACAGCGCACGCCACGATGGGGTTATGACAGCAACCGACCCCATCGTGAGCGTGCGCGATCTGCGTAAGAGCTACGGCAGCGTCACGGCCCTCGACGGCGTGAGCTTCGACATCGAACGCGGAGAAACCTTCGCACTGCTCGGCCCGAATGGCGCCGGCAAGAGCACAACAATCGAGATTCTCGAGGGCTACCGTGACCGTTCCGGTGGCGAGGCACGGGTGCTCGGCACCGACCCGAGCAAGGGCGGCCTCGCGTGGAAGGCCCGTCTCGGCATCGTTCTGCAAAGCTCCGGCGAGAGTGGAGCCGTCACGGTGCGCGAGCAGCTCAGCCACTTCGCGTCGTTCTACCCGCACCCGCGCTCGGTCGACGAGACAATCGCGGCCGTCGGACTCGAGTCGAAGGCTAAGACCCTCATTCGCAATCTCTCCGGTGGTCAAAGACGGCGAGTGGATGTCGCGCTCGGCGTCATCGGCCGCCCCGAGTTGCTCTTTCTCGACGAGCCCACGACCGGCTTCGATCCAGAGGCGAGGCACCAGTTCTGGCACCTCGTGCGCTCCCTGAAGTCGGAGGGCACAACGATTTTGCTCACGACCCACTACCTCGACGAGGCGGCCCAGCTGAGTGACCGCGCGGGAATCATCGCGGGCGGCACCCTCATCGACATTGGCGCGATCGACGAGATCGGCGGTGCCGATGCACGCACGCCGGTCGTGCGCTGGTTCGAGGGTTCCCCTCGCGAGCAGCGCACGACCGAGCCCGGGGCGTTTGTCGCCTCGCTGCAGTCGAGGCTCGGCACCGAGGTACCGGGGCTCGAGGTGATTCGGCCGTCGCTCGAGGATGTGTATCTGGGGTTGGTGTCTCGCGGGGTCTCGGCTTCGCTCGACCCGGTCTCGACAAGCTCGACCACCGAAAACCCGGTCTCGACACGCTCGAACACCGAGAAGCTGGTCTCGACACGCTCGACCACCGGGAGCGCAGAATGAGCAACACACTTACGCTCGGCGGCAAGCGCATCGGCTACGAGGTGCGCCAGTACTTTCGCCAGGGCGACACCGTCTTCTTCACGTTCCTGTTTCCGCTGGTGATGCTCACGATCTTTTCGACGGCATTCAGCGAAACGAGCTTCGGCGTCGATGCCAACGGCGACGACGTGAGCGCTGCGGCCTTCTACCTTCCCGCGATGCTCGCCGCGGGCGTGCTGCTGAGCGGCCTGCAGAACATGGCCGTCGACATCGCCATGGAGAAGAGCGACGGAACCCTCAAACGCCTCGGCGGCACTCCCCTGCCGGTGTTCAGCTACTTTATGGGCAAGATCGGCCAGGTTTCTGTGACCGGACTCGCGCAGGCCGCGGCCATTTTGCTGCTGGCCGCGACGGTCTTCCAGGTGCCGCTGCCCACCGAGCCAGAGAAGTGGCTCACCTTCGCGTGGGTCTTTGTGCTGGGAGTTGTGACGAGCGCCATTCTCGGCATCGCACTCAGCTCGATCCCCCGCAGCGGCAAAAGCGCTACGGCCGTCATCATTCCGATCACACTCGTGCTGCAGTTCATCTCGGGCGTCTACCTCTCGTTCACTCAGCTGCCGGAGTGGCTGCAGAACATCGCGAGCGTCTTTCCGCTCAAGTGGATGGCGCAGGGCATGCGCTCCGTATTCCTTCCGGAGACGTTCGAGGTTCTCGAGCGCGGCGAAAGCTGGGATCTGCCCGGCGTCGCCCTCGTGACGCTGCTTTGGCTCGTTGTGGGTCTCGTGGCGTCGAGGCTCACCTTCCGCTGGATCCGCAAGGATAGCTAAATGAGCAACACACGCTGGTGGCACCTTGCCGTTGTCGGCGTTGTCGCAATCGTGGGCACGCTCACCTCAATTGATGGATTCCGCGACGAGTGGATCATCGCGGGCCTCACGGGTCTTGTCGTCTACCTCGCCGTCTGGTTCACCCTCGGCGCCCGGTCGTTCGACACTCCTCCCCGTTCGATCATCTACGCCGTCTTCCTCATTGTGATCAGCGGGGTGCTGACCGCCTTCGACCCCAACTTCGCGACGATGCAGACGATCACCTATCCCCTGCTGTGGACGATCGCGGCAAACGTGCGCACGGCGATCATCACCAACGTCGCGACCGCGGTGAGCGTGTTCTTCGGCCTCATCGTGAGCATTGGCAGCGTTCCCGAAGCGGCCGGAATCGCTGCTCTCTCGCTCGGTTTCAGCCTCGCCATGGGCGCGTGGATCACTCGCATCTTCACCCTCAGCGAAGAGCGCCGGCAGCTGGTCGAGCAGCTGCAGTCGGCACAAGCGTCGCTCGCGAGCCTGAGCCGCGACGCCGGGGTCACGAGTGAACGCGAGCGACTCGCGCGCGAGATTCACGACACGATCGCTCAAGACCTCACCGGGCTCGTGCTGCTGAGCCAGCAGAGCCGTCGCCTTCTCGCGACCGGTGACTTAGAAGGTGCCGACCAGCAGCTCGCCCTGCTCGAAGAGAACGCGCGACTGGCCCTCACCGAGACGCGCTCTCTCGTCGCAGCGACAGCACCGGCAGCACTCGACGAGGGCGGCATTGTGCCCGCAATCGAACGCCTCGCCGAGCGGTTCACCCGCGAGACGCAGATAACAATCTCAACGGCGATGGATGTCGCGGCTCCCCTCGATCGCGCCACCGAGGTCGTGCTGCTGCGCTGTGCCCAAGAGAGCCTCGCCAATGTGCGCAAACACTCGGGCGCCGACGCCGCGCACCTCTCGCTCGCAACCTCGCCCCACGGCGCCACTCTTACGATCGAAGACAACGGTTCCGGTTTTGACCCGGCATCGGTCGGTCAGGGCTACGGACTCACCGGTATGCGCGAACGCCTCGCACTCGTCGGCGGCGACCTCGAGCTCTCGAGCAGCCCCGCGGGAACCCGCGTCGTCGCAACCCTCCCGGGAGAGCCCCAGTGATTCGCATTCTCGTCGCCGATGACCATCCGATCGTGCGCGGCGGCATCGTCGCCCTGCTCGACGCCACCGACGACATGCAGGTCGTGGGGCAAGCCGCGACGGGGCTCGAGGTCGTCGACCTCGCGCTCGCCACAACACCCGACATCGTTCTGATGGACCTCCGGATGCCCGGCATCGACGGCGACGAAGCGACGGCACGCATTCTCGCGGCGAACCCCGCGATTCGAGTCGTGGTGCTCACGACCTACGAGACTGACGCGTCGATCCTCACGGCTATTGAAGCGGGCGCGAGTGGCTACCTGCTCAAGGCTGCGCCGCAAGAGGAGATCATCGCCGGCATCCGGTCTGTTGCTCGCGGAGAAGTTGCGCTCGCGCCATCCATCGCCGCTTTGCTTGTCGGTCGACTCACGAAACCGGCCGTGACCCTCACGCCGCGAGAGACCCAGGTGCTCGCCCTCGTCGCGCAGGGACTGAGTAACCCGGCGATCGGTAAGCAGCTCTTTCTCGGCGAAGCGACGGTCAAGACGCACTTACTGCACGTGTTCGAGAAGCTCGATGTGAGCGACCGAACACGTGCAGTAACCAAGGCGATGGAGCTGGGGCTGCTCTAGCCGCTACTCGACAACTGTCTTCGTGACCTTCGAGTAGGTCTCGGCCGGGGCGAGTCCCGATTTCGAGAACTGCGCTGCCGCCCGAATCTTCCAGCCGACGTCTTCGGGCTGCACCGTATAGGTGGTCGCGCCGAACGAGACCAGCTGCTCCTGCGAACCCTTGACCTTGATCCACGCTGTTATGTATTGAGCGCCCTCTGGCACCTTCGTGACCGCCAGAGTGAGGGTGCTGCCGACCTTTGCCGTACCGGTGATCGTCAACACACCCGGCTTCACGGCCTTCGCATAGATCTCGCTATACAGACCAGCCTCGCCGTATCCCGGCTTGTACCCCTTCTTCGACGCAAAGATGCGCACCCACAGGTAGCTTCCTACGTCAGACTTCGTCGTTGTATACGTCGACTTCTTTGCACCCTTGATCGCAACGTCATCGCGCATCCACTGGTAGGTGTAGCTGACGCTCTTCGTCACGCCGGGCGATGCGAACGTGGAAAGCGTGATCTTCTTGCCAACGGCAGCCGTACCCGCAACGTAGAAGTCGGGCAGCTCAATGTCTGCGCGTTCCACGAAGTTGCTATCGAGGTCGGAGCGCGATGTCGTCGCGTAGCCGGCCGCCGAAGCTGTGACAGTGACCGAAATGCGCTTGTCTACCTGAGCGGCCGTGGGCGTGAAGGTTGACTTCGTTGCCTTTGCGATTGCGACGCTGTTGGCGAACCACTGGTAGGTGAGCTTCGGAGTAACGGGGCTCCACGATTCGCTCGAGATCTCAAGTTTCTCGCCGACGACCGCGTCGCCTTCGATGTCGATCCAGCCGCCCTCGAAAACACCCTTCGCAACCTTTGCGGTCTTGACACTTGTCTTCGTCGTGGGCGCGTAGCCGGTCTTCGTTCCCGTTACTTTAACCTGAATGGCCTTGCCGAGGTCTGCGGGAACAAGCGTGTATGCCGACGAGGTCGCCGCCGGGATCGCCTTGCCGTCACGCAGCCAGGAGTAGCTGAACGAGGTTCCCGCTGTCCACTTGCCCCTCACCGCTGTCAGGGTTTCGTTGACGCGAACTGTGCCCGTGATTGTCGGTGTCACACTGACGAGACCAGCCGCGACAGTAACAGTCGTCGAGGTCTCTTCGCCATCGGCAACGAAAGTCACCGTGTGATCGCCGAGCTGCGCGTTGTCGGGGATCTCGATGACCTCGGAGGCGAAGCCGTCGGTGCCCGTCGTGCTTTCCTGAACCTCGTCTCCATCCCACTCGATCGAGAACTCGGTGCCGCCGACGTAGGGACCGGCTGCGATGTGGATGCTGTCGCTAGTTGTGACGACGACATCTGAAGGGTCATCGCCCGGGTTCTCGCCGTCGAGCACAGAGAATGTCACCGACGGCTCGCCGAGAAGAGCGACAGTGAAACCTTCGCTGACCTCGACCTGGAGCGTACGCCGGCCATCAAGCTGCGCGGCGAGATCTGCCGACTGCGCCGAAGACGACGGAACGACAGCGATCGTGCCGTCATCGAATGTCAGCACAATGTCGTAGGAGTACACGTCAAGGTCGACAATGAAGCGACCATCGGCAGTGTCAGCGATGCCATCGGCGAGCGTTGCCGTCTGGCTACCCCACGCCGCGACGGTACCGTCGCCGAGCAGAGCGAAACTCACGTCATTTCCAGCGACAACCTTCTCGACTGCACTTCCGTCAATCGCGTCCGCAGCGCCGCTCGTCGAACCCTGGTTGTCGTATCCCCATCCGACAACACTGTTGTCGTCGAGGAGCGCGAGCCCGTGTTGCATGCCCATGTCGATCTGAACGGCATTGCCGTCGATTCCGGCAGCGGAGACCCCGGTGACGTTGCCAGAAGAGTCGTCGCCCCACGTGACGACATTGCCGTCGGTGGTGAGGCCAGCGGCCGCGTGCCTGCCCGCCGAAAGCGCGGTAAAGCTTTTGCCCGCGGTCGCCGTCGCGATCGGATACGCGGTCGTGTACGGGTCGATCATTGCGGCGCTTCCGTCGCTCAGGATGGCGTACGCAGCTGAGTAGCCGCTCTCGATGTCGGCGATGCTCTTGCCGTCGAGTGTGGCCTCCCAGTTGTCGATGCGCCACTGCTGGCCCGTCGTGACAAGCGAGCCGTCGTCGAGAAGCGCAAGCGTCTCGCTACCCGTCGCCGCAATGTCAACGGCACGGCGTCCGTCGAGAATTTCGGCAAGGTTCGAAACCTGGCCGTAGGTATCGGTGCCGGAGCCGATGACCGCGGTGGAGGTGCCCTCGGGCACAAGCGCGGCGGCGGGGGCGGCGAGCACACCAGCGACGAGACCACCCGTCAGGGTGCAGGCCGCGACGGCGAGCGCACGGCGGCGAAAGGTGGGCGCAAAACCTGACATGAACGACTCCGTTGCACAGTAAGGGGAGGCGCGAATGGCGCCTGTGCCAGAGTAGCGACGAAGTGTTGCGTATAGGTCGGGTGCGGCATCCCCAATCCGGGGGTGGTGTCTCGACGCAGAAACTGCACGTGTTCGAGAAGCTCGATGTGAGCGACCGAACACGTGCAGTAACTAAGGCGATGGAGCTGGGGCTGCTCTAGCCGACGACCTTCTTCGTGGACTTCGACGTGACAAGGGCGTAAGCCACCCCGGTCTTGCTGTAGTACGCCTGCACCGCGATCGTGTAGCCCTTGTCAGCGGGCTGAATCGTGTAGCTCGACTCACCGAAGGAGAGGCCGCTTGTAATCCCGTCCTTCGTTTTGGTCCAGACGTGGAAGACGCTCGCGTCGGGATCCGGGTTGGTGATGGCCACGGTCAGCACCTTGCCGACCTTCGCGGTACCGGTGATCTTGACCGTGCCCGTTTTGACCTGAGTGGCGTAGACCTGCACGTAGTAGCTCGTCGTCGCTACGGGCTGATAGCCGGTGCGTGAAGCGTAGATGCGTGCGTAGACGTACGAACCCACATCAGCCTTGGTTGCCTTATACGTGCTCTTTGTGGCTCCGTCGATTGGCTGGTTGTTGCGCACCCACTGGTACTCGAGCGTCACCGACGGCGTCTGGCTGGTTTCGTTCGATCGTGCGATCTTCAGAGTCTTTCCGACCGCGGGGATGCCGTCGACGAAGTAGTCGTCGAGCTGGAGTACCGCGCGCTCGACAAACGAGTTGCCGCCGTCGTAACCCGACACGCTCGTGTAGCCCTTGAGCGTGCCCGTGACGCGAAGCGAGATCGACTTGTCAGCAAGCGTTCCGGGAATCACGTAGGTCGACTTCGTTGCCTTTGAGATTGCCTTGCCGTTGGCGAACCACTGGTAACTGACCTTCGGTGTGGCGGGAGCCCAGTCCTCGACATTTGCGGTGAGGGTCTCACCAACAATGTGATCGCCGGTGATCCACACGTCGTCAACGGTGAGTGTTCCGGCGGCAACCTTGACGGTCTTGATGCTCGTCTTCGAAGTGGCGGCAAATCCCTGCTTTGTGCCGGTGACCTTCACCTGGATCTGGGTAGCAACGTCGGCGGGCTGGAGCGTGTAGGTCGCTGCGGTTGCGCCGCTGATTGCCTTGCCGTTGCGCAGCCAGGCGTAGGTGAAGGCAGTGCCGGTCGACCATGCACCCTTGACCGCCGTGAGTTCTTCGCCAACCCTCACCGTTCCCGAGATTGTCGGGATTGCAGCCGTAAGGCCCGCGCCGACCGTGACGTTCTGGGTGTACGAGTCGTCGCCGACCGTGACGGTGAGCACGTGCGCACCCTTCGTCAGCGCGCTGGTGACGACAGCCTCGTCGTCGATGACACCCGCCTGTGTGGTTGTGCCGCTGCCGACCTGGGTTGCGTCCCAGAGAATCTGGTAGGCAACGCCGCCGAGCGACCCGGAACCCTCAATCGCGACCGTGTCGCCTGTCGAGAGCACAACGTCGTCAACTGACTCACCGTTTGAAGTGAAGCTCACAGTGGGGGTGGCGAAGGCAAACAGCGTGTGAATATCGCCGCCGACAACAGCAACCGCACGTCGACCGTCGGTCAGCGCAGCGATCTCGGTCGCGATGTTCTGGTTTCCGTTCGGGTTCTGCTCGAACGCGAGAACCCGGCCGTCATCAACAGTGACGAAGACCTGAGAATTGGAGGCGTCAACGGCGACGGCGTCATGCGTGTCGAGGGCCGTCGCGATCGCCTGGGTATACGCGGATCCTGAGTAGCCCCACACAACAACTGTGCCGTCTTCGAGCAGTGCGATGCTGACGCCGAGGCCGGCTGCGAGCGACTCCACGGCGCGGCCGTGGATAACTTCTGTAGCGCCCGCAAACGTGAGCTGGCCGTTGGAGTTGCTGCCCCAACCAATCAGCTCGCCTTCGGTGGTGTAGCCGATCGCGTGGTTGTAGCCGGCCGCGACGAGCGCGACACCTTCGGCGCCGTTGGCGGCCGTTCCGGTCGAGTCTCCCCACCCACGAACCGTGCCGTCAGTCGTCAAACCGATTGCAAAGTGGCGGCCTGCGGAAACGGCCTCGAACTGCTGTTCGGCTGTCGCCTCAGCGAAACCCGCTCCACCCTGGGCGGACGGGTCGGCGACGAGAGCTCCGTCGTCGAGCAGGGCGAAGGTGCCCGTGTAACCAGCCTCGAGGTCGACGACGTCACGGCCGTTGAACTGGTCATTGAGGGCCGCAACCAGTTTGAACCCCGCGGGATCGGCGTTGCTTGGCCAGGTTCTGGTTACGGTGTTGTCATCGCGCAGGATGTACGACGTTGCGTTCCCGACAGCGATGTCGAGAACCTTGTGATCGCCGACGGCCAAGGGCACGTTGTCAATATAGCTCTCGCCCGCATTGCCGTACCCGACGACTGTTGCATCGGCGTCGCCGTCGATGAGGGCCTGCGCCGGGGCTACGAAGCCCGCGGCAACGAGGCCAATTGTGAGGGCCGAAGAAGCGACGACTGTCGCACCTCTTCTGACGAATGACGACGACATTGTGACTCCCTGGTGGCATAGGGCGGCCCCGGAATGTCGAACCGCGTTCGCTAGATTAGCGACGGAATGTCGCGTTGCCCAGCCTCGCCGTGCCCCCAGTTCGGGACTCAATGTCGCTAGAGCGAGTGACCCACAAAAACCGGCTCTGGATGCAGCCGAACACCGAACTCACTGAAGACGCGGGTCTGTACAAACCGCGCGAGTTCAGAGATCTCGGCCGCACTCGCTCCCCCGGTGTTTGTGATCGCGAGCGTGTGCTTGCTCGAGATCGCCGCCTTCGAGCCGGGCAACGAGAATCCCCTGCCGATGCCGGCGTGCTCGATGAGCCACGCGGCACTCAGTTTGACGCGAAAGTCGGTGCGTTCCGGCTGCACGGCGGGCTCGTAGCCGAGCGGCACAACAAGCTCGCGCGGCTCCGGTGCGTTGGCCCAGCGAGGAGCGTCGGCCGGCAGCGTGCGTGCGAAGTTCTCGCCCACGAGCGGGTTTGTAAAGAACGAGCCAGCGCTCACAGAGTCGGGGTCGGATGCGTCGAGCACCATCCCCTTCGAGGCGCGGAGGGCGAGCACGCTCGCGCGCACCTCGGCGAGTGGCACGCGAGACCCGACCGGAACCTTGAGCGCCGACGCAAGCTGGTCGTAGGCGATGGGCTCGCTGAGGCCGTCGGCCGACACAGCGAGCGAGAGATCAATCGAGATGACAACGCCGTCGCGACCCTGCTTCAGGGCAGAGGTGCGGTAGCCGAGTTCGAGCTCGGCCGCGCTGAGGGAGACGAGTTCGCCGCTCAGGTAGTCGAGAAACTCGATGCCGACGAGGCTCGACTTGAGCTCCTGGCCGTAGGCGCCGATGTTCTGAATGGGTGCGGCACCGCTCGATCCCGGAATTCCACTGAGACCCTCGATGCCAGCCCAGCCTTGTGCGACGGCATAGGCGACGAGGTCATCCCACGGTTCGCCGGCCTGAACACGGATCGTCACGCGGCCCGGCTGCGCGACATCCAAACGCTCGATGCCTCGTGTCTCGACAAGAAGGGCTGTTCCGTCGAAGCCTTCGTCTGCGATGACTACGTTGGATCCACCGCCGAGCACGAGCAGCGGCTCACCACTCGCCCACACCTCGTTGACCGCGCCGACGAGGTCGTCGGTCACCCGCACGAGCGCGAGGGCTGGCCCCCCGACTCGCAGCGTTGTGAACTCGGAGAGGTTAGAGGGCAACGCGTGCCTGGGCCTTTCCGAGAACGGTGTCGCCGTTGTAAGTCACGGTGAGGTCGATGCGTGCGCCGGCGTCGTCGAGAACTCCGACCTTTGCGACGACTGTGACCTGGGCACCCTCGGTCGCGTCGACGAGAACGGGGCGGGTAAACCGCACCTGGTAGTCGAGAATTTTGCCGCTGTCGCCGCCGAGCCACTCGACGACGGGCTGCACCGCGAGCCCCATCGTGAGCATGCCATGCGCGAGCACTCCGGGCAGGCCGACCGCGACCGCCACGTCATCGCGGTAGTGGATGTCATTGAAGTCGCCAGAGGCACCCGCGTAGCGCACGAGTGAGCCGCGGTTCAGGTCGAAGGTCTTCTCGGCGATGACGTCGCCGACTGCGATGTCGCTCATTCGTCGCCCCTAACAACAAGAGTGGATGTCGCTGTCACGACGTGTGCGCCGGTGGCATCCACGATCGTCGACTCCGAGGTGATCATCGAGTGACCACCGAGCGACTTGATGCTTGTCACGGCGAGTGTCGCGGTGAGCTCGTCTCCCGCAACGATCGGGCGCGTGTATGCGAAGCGCTGGTCGCCGTGAACGACGCGCGTGAAGTCGATTCCCGCGTCGGGTTCGGCGAGCAGCTGGGCGAGGGTCGCCTCTTGCACAACGATCGGAAAGGTCGGTGGCGCTACTACGTCGGCGTAGCCGGCTGCGCGCGCAGCTTCGGGATCGTGATTGAGCGGGCTCGTCGAAAAGACTGCGCGAGCGAACTCGCGCACCTTCTCGCGTCCCACGAGGTAGGGGGCTGTCGGCGCGAAGGCGCGGCCCTGGAGTTCGGGGTTCACTGGCACCCGACCAGCTTAACGAGAAAACCCGGCCTGCCATCTCTGGCAAGCCGGGTTTCCGCGGGGTCTATATGTAGAGCGATGTGCCTACTGGCAGCTGTCGCACTGCAGAAGATCCATGGGGTCGACGGGAACTGCGTATCCGCCGACTGTGTCTTCGTTGTCCATTCGATCCTCCTTCTGGCTAGTTGATGAAAGTGTGAATCACAACCGCATTTCGATGAACAGTTTCTGTTCGAACGATTACTCAGTCGCGAGGGTTCTCACTATATAACGGGAATCACACCGATGTCATTCCACTACATGTAGTGGTTCGGCGTGTCGCGTTCTTTTTCCAGACTATGACTGGCCACTGACATTTCTGGCAGGTTTTTATGAACGGCGAGTCGCGATTTCTGCTCGACCGACCGGCCCCAGGCTGTTCCCGCGAGAATCAGCGCAATGCCCACGTATCCCGCGAATCCGACCGCGTCGTTGGCGATCGTGATTCCGATGATTGCCGCCCAAATGGGTTCTGTGCCGAGCAGCAGAGAAACTCGCGAGGGCGAGGTGCGCCGCACGGCCCACGTCTGCACAAAGAAGGCGAACACCGTGCAGATCAGAACCAGGTACAACAGCAGCGCCCACCTCGTGCCGTCAAGCTGCGAGACGTACTGGCCAATCGACTGGCCAGAGAACATGGATGTCGCGCAAAACAGTGCGGCACACGTGGTGAGCTGCACGGTCGTGAGGGTGAGGGAGTCCATCGGCTTGCCAGAGCTGAGCTTCTGCATCGTTGTGACGTGAACGGCGCGAACGATTGCCGCAACGAGAATGAGCAGATCTCCGAGCGAGGGAGGCTCGAGCGCACCGTTGCCGGCGAGCAGCGCTACGCCAACGACTGCGATGCCTGCCGCGAGAAAGAACGCGCCGGGAAGGCGCCGCTTGAGCACGACCGACTCGAGCATCGGAGTGAACACCATCGTCAGGCTGATGATGAGGCCGGCGTTGGTGGCCGAGGTGTGGGCGATGCCAAAGGTCTCGAAGGCGAACACGGCGGCCAGCAACACACCCAGAACAGTGCCGACGCGCAGCTCGGCAGCCGTCAGGCGATTGCGACGCGCCGCAACGATCGCCGCCATCACGACTGCCGCGAGAACCATGCGCACAGCCATCAGCGCGACGACAGACTCAGGCGTGACGAGTTCTTTCGCCACGAGGTAGGTCGAGCCCCACGAGGCGGCAACGAGAAGCAGCAGAAGGTCGACCCGATAACGGGCGGTGAGAGCGAGCACAGTCAATGGTCGAGCGCCTCGCGACTTTAGACAAGACAGCACTTTTGTGTGCGATGGCTTAGTTTGAACTTATGGAACTCGGCCAGCTTCGCGCACTTCGTGAGCTCGGCGAGCGCGGCAGCATCGCGGCCGTCGCCGCAGCCATGCACGTCACACCGTCATCGGTGTCGCAGCAGATCAGCGCGCTGCAACGACAGTCGTCGGCGCCGTTGACTTTCAAAGACGGCCGGCGCACAGCGCTCACCGACGCCGGTCGCGCCCTCGCGGCCGCCGCGATCGAGGTCGAAGTGGCGCTCGAGCGCGCCGGGCAAGCCGTCGCTCATTTTCAGGGCGACCCGGCGGGCACTGTCTCAGTCGCGGCTTTTCACAGCGCCGGCCTTGCACTCTTCGGCCCACTGATCGCAGCACTCGGGGCGCCCGATCAGCCCCGCGTGACCGTGAGTGACTACGACGTCGCCCAAGAGCAATTTTCACACCTCACGACAAAACATGATCTTGTGCTTGCACATCGACTCGTCGGCAGCCCGTCGTGGCCGTCGTCGGTGCGCAGCGAGCAGCTCCTTTTTGAACCGCTCGATATCGCCATGCGTCGCGACCACCCGCTGGCAGGTCACTCCGAGATTCAGCCAGCCGACCTGCGCGACGAACAGTGGGTCGCAGTGCACGAAGGCTTTCCTCTCGAGAGGGCGATCACGGTCATCGCCGGCATCGGTGGCAGCGAGGCACGCGTGCTGCACAGAATCAACGAGTTTCAGATCGCCGCCGCCGTTGTCTCCGCGAGTGGGTGCATCGCGCTGATGCCGCGATACACAACCGACCTGCGCGACCACCCCGACATTGTGCTTCGCCCGCTCGCGAGCCCCGGAGTCGGCCGCTATATCGACTGCCTCGCTCGACCCGAGACTCTCGAGCGCGCAAACGTGAAGGTGGTGCTTGCGCAGATCAGGACGATTGTGACGGCTCTGACCGAGGAGCCTTCACGAGCTTGAGCCCGACGACGGCGCCGACGATGCCGATGAGAAACAGCACGCGCACGACCGTGACGGCCTCGACTCCCGTGACCATTGCCCAGGTGACGGTGAGCGCGGCACCCGTGCCGGTCCAGACGGCGTAGGCCGTACTGATCGGAATGTGCCGTGCCACGTACGCGAGCGTGCCCATGCTGACAGCAAGACCCACAACGAACACGATCGACGGAACGAGCTCGGTGAGCCCGTTGCTCGCACCGAGCGCGGTCGCCCATACCGCCTCAACGACGGCGCTGAAGAAGAGAACAACCCACGGCATTAGCTGACCGCCTTAAGACCGATGACGCAACCGATAAGAACAACGAGCAGCGCAGACCGCGCGAGCGAGAGTTTCTCCTGCTTGCGCACAACCGCGACGATGACCGTCAGCACGGCACCGATACCGACCCACACCGCGTAGGCGGTGCCGACCGCGATCTCGGTCATGGCGAACGCGAGACCGAGCATGCTCAGCACGAGAGTCACAACAAAGAGAACCGTCGGCCCGCGTCGCTTGAAACCGTTTGAGGCGCCGAGCGCCGTCGCCCAGACGGACTCGAGCACCCCCGCCAGTATCAGGATGATCCACGCCACGTGCCTGTCTCACTCTCTCGCAAATTTATTTAACACAGTTGTGCCATAACCATTTCTAGCACATTTTGGTACGACTGTGCCAAAATACTTCCATGCCCAAAATTGTGGATGTCGCGCGGCGCAACACCCTCATCGCCGAAGCCGCGTGGCGCGTGCTCGTACGCGACGGCCCCACCGACCTCTCGGTGCGCAAGGTTGCCGCCGAGGCCGAGCTCTCGCCGTCGTCGCTGCGCCATGCGTTTCCGACTCAGGCCAGCGTTCGCGATCACGCTGTCTCGCTCTTGCTCGAACGTTTGTCGGAGCGAGTGGGCAAGGTCGACGATGCACACGCGATGCTGCTCGAGCTGCTGCCCCTCGACGACGAGCGCCGCCTCGAAATGGAAGTCTCGCTGTCGTTCGGCACCCTTGCGATGACCGATAACGAACTCAATCGCAGCCACAAGCAGATCAACCTTGCGGTGCGCGACGTCTGCGCGCGAGCGATCGACCTGCTTGACATCGACGCGAAAGAGCTCGCCGGGCTTCACGCCTACATCGACGGTCTTGCGCTGCACCTCGTGCGGCAAGACCAACACGACGACACCGAATGGGCGCTCACGGCACTCACGGCTCAGCTCGAACGCCTGCGCGCGTAGGCACCGCCCGTCTACTCGACAGCTATCCGCCGTTCACCTGCCCGGCGTAGCTTCACGGTATGACGGCCACAATCGACGAACCACAGCCCGTTAAGCGCCCACTCGGCCGATCTCGCGACTACGCAGAGGCCGGCACCGTCACGAGCCTGCTCGACGCCCGCCGGTTGCTCAATGCCCTCGCGCGCAAGCACCCGAAGCGTTCGGCCCAGCTGCGTCTTCGGCTGCTTGAAGCACAGACAGACTTCAACGGCGGGCTCATCGACGAAGAAGAACTGCAGGGCCGCATCGAAGAGATCGTCGAGCTCGGTTCGCGCTCGTAACAAATCAGCAGTTTCCCTACTGTGAGCGTGGCCGTCTGTTCACTACTCTCGGTGCAGGTTTGGCCGCTCGGCGCAAAACCGCCGCCGAGCCGTCGGAGAACCAATGTCACGCACAACCTCCATTGCCGCCGCGATCACGGGCGTGAGCCTCGTCGCAGCGGCCGTCCTCGGCGGCAGCGCCGCAGCAGACACCGCGCCCGCGAACGACAACTTCGACGCCGCGATCGCACTCACCGGCGAATCGTGGTCTGCGTCAATCGACAACACAGGAGCCACGACCGAGGGCGGTGAAGCGACCGGGTCGGGCGCGACATCCACTCGTGGTTCGTCTGTGTGGCTGTCGTGGACGCCGCAGACGGCGCAATCCGTGACGCTGCTGACCGACAAGGGTTTTGGTGTTGGCGTCTTCACGGGTGACTCCGTTGCCAACGCGACCGAGGTTGCGTTTGGTGCAACGCAGGTGGCGCTCGATGCCGTCGCGGGCGAGAAGTACGCGATCCAGGTGAGCTCGCTGGGCGATGCGCCGGCCGGTGTCGCGACAGTGACCCTGACGTCAACGGAGGCCGCGCCCCCGCGCGCCAAGGTCGCACCGAAGGCCAAGCAGCCGCCGACTCTGAGCATTGCACCAGAGCACGATGACTTTGCCAACGCAGAGGCGATCTCGGGCACGACGCCCTACACCTACCTGTCGCTCGTCGACGCGACAACGGAGGCCGGCGAGACGACGAAGGTAAGTGGCGGCGTCCGTTTCTACAACACGGCCTGGGTGAAATGGAAGGCGCCAGTTTCTGGCGCGATCACCGTCGACACAAAGGATTCCCCTTCGAGCGCCGACACGGCTCTCGCGATCTACACGGGCACGAGCTACAAGAATGACAAGCGCCTCGCGGTTAACGACGACTCCAACGGAGACTTTCGGGCGCGGCTCGCGAGTGTCACGGTGAAGAAGGGCGTCACCTATCGAATTCAGGCCGGGCTTTCTGGATACTCATCCGGGCCGTCAACGACTCCCGGGGTCATCATGCTCTCGATTCGGGGCTCGTGGGAAAAACCTGCAAACGATGACAAATCATCTGCGACGAAGACGACGGGCACCAGCTGGACCGTGACCGGCACAACGGCCGGGGCCACGAACGAGGTGTTCGAAGACGTGTCGAACTCGCAGAACACCGACTACCCGCTGCGTAACTCCATTTGGTACAAGTGGACCGCGACAACAGTTGGTTACATGGCACTGTCAACGCAAGGCAGCGCGGTCGACACGGCCCTGCGGGCCTACCGCGAAGACGTGTCCGGAGGACTCATCCCGATCGCATTCAACGACGATGTGCAGAATTCAACGCACGCCGAGCTCTCGTTCGTATCTGTCGCCCCCGGCTATACCTACTACTTCGTCGTATCCAACCCCGTGCTCACTAGCCTCGGAGAGCTGGGCAACCCGGGGGCAACGAAGCTCGCGGCGACAGTCACCTACACGTCCCCCGTCATCTCCTCGATCTCACCAACCTCGGGAAAGCTCGCGGGCGGCGGAAAGATAACCATCACGGGGTCCCGCCTCACCGACGTGAAGAACGTGAGGTTCGGCGACGTGTACGCCACGAACGTCACGGTTGTCTCACCCACGAAGGTCACAGCGACGATTCCGGCAGGTGTGAAAAAGGGAAAGGTCGCTGTGATCGCGGCAACCATCTGGAACGTCGGCAACCCCGTACACGCGAAGACGTATTACACCTACAAGTAGCCGCTAACCTGCCGCGAGCGCCGCGTTGACAGCGGCCTCGACATGAATGCGCGTGGTCGGAAACACCGGCACCGTCGCATCCATCGGTCTTATGAGTAGTTCGATCTCGGTGCAGCCCAGAATGATTCCCTGGGCGCCCGATGCGACCAGCCCGCTCATAATGCGCTGGTATTCGCGACGCGACTCGTCGCTGATGATGCCGACGCAGAGTTCGTCGTAAATGATGCGGTGCACGATCGCGCGATCTTCTGCAGATGGCGTGAGTACCGTGAGGCCGTGGCCGGCGAGACGGTCGCGATAGAAGGGCTGCTCCATCGTGAACGCAGTGCCGAGTAGGCCAACGGTGCCGACGCCAGCGGCCGTGACGGCGCGCGCGGTCGCGTCGGCCAGGTGGATGAACGGAACGTCGACCGCTGAGGCAATCGCTCCCGCAACCTTGTGCATCGTATTTGTGCACAGCACGATCATGTCTGCGCCCGCTGCCTCGAGACTGCGCGCACCGGCCGCGAGCTTCTCGCCCGCTTCGATCCAACGGCCCTCGGTCTGCAGCACCTCGACCTCGGCGAAGTCGACCGAGACGAGCACGCAGTCTGCGGAGTGCAGCCCACCCAGTCGCTCGCGCACGAGCACGTTCGCGAGGCGGTAGTACTCGGCGCTCGACTCCCAGCTCATTCCGCCGAGAAAGCCGATGCGCTTCATGCGCCTTGCTTGTCGGGGTTACCCGGCCGAACCACCGCCGTGTCAGCAACGTCGATGCGCTTTACGCCGTCAGGCTTCTCGGTGATGGTGATGCGCGGGGCAGCGTCTTCTTCGCTTGCCTTGGGCGCCGTGGTGAGCTGGTCGTGACGCTTTTCGTCTTCGCTCATGTCGTCAACTGAGCCGGTATCGGGAGTCATAGGCGGCACGCTAGCACGCCTGGCTTAGTCGATCGTCCAGGTCACAAAGGCTTCGAGCGACCGGGTCTCTCCGACACGGGTTCGGCCGGTGTCGACGCCCGCAAAGTGCAGCTCGGTGACCTCCTGGTCTTCTGGCATGATGAAGAACACGCATGCCTCCTCTGTGCGCCCTTCGGCGACCGCAGCCGCCTGCTCGTCGGTGAAATCGCCACACGGAACCTCCTGACCCCACGCAAAATAGGCTTGGATGTCGCGGCCCTCGCTCGTCGTCAACCGCCAGTTGCCCCAGCCCAACTCGCGCGCTTCGATCACTGTGTTCGCGTCGCCCGCTGACTCGACCTGGAAGCCGGCGTAGTACAGCCTCATGCCGGTGAAGTCGGAGCCGTACCAGCGCTCCCAGCTCGCGAGTCCCCACGCGTCGAACTCCGCGGTCGTGATCTCGTGCACCTCGTTCGCCGCTATCGACACCGTCGCTTCTGACTCGTCGAGTTCGACCTCGAACGGTGTGCCGAGAACGTCTCGCTGCTCTTCGTTGTGCGCAAAGTTTGTGCAGCCGGTGAGCGCGAGAGAGGCAGCGAGAACTGCTGCGAAAAGCACGCGTCGGGTCATGAACTCAGGGTACTGGCGAGCTCTCGACAGTCGCCGGTTCGCCCTCGTTAGGGTGATGCGCACTGTTGCCGAACTGTCAAGGGGGCAACCCAAAGTCGCAGCAAACTTGGCTGCGAGCTTACGGTGATGTTTCACGAATCGGGGGACACCATGACCGACCAGCTTTCACGCACGCATGTGACAAACGACGCCTCACAGGCACCCGCCGATCTCGAGTGGACCCTCACCGACGTTGTGCAGCCCGAGGTGTGGATGGGCCGCTACCGCGGTGTCTACATCGGCATGGTTGAGCACCGCGAGCCAGACGGTTTCTCCGCGACGACTCACCGCGGCCGCAACCTCGGAACGTTCGACACCCTCGAAGACGCGCAGGTGGCCTTTTACAGCCGCCAGGACGCCTAAGTCGCGACGCACCAACAGACCTGTCTACACCCTTTTCTCGCTCTGACATGACACCCCAATGGGGGTCTCCCCGTCGGCGCTGGCGAGCGGCCAAGCTGACCGCATGTCGCAAGATCGAGAGAAATTCATAAAACGAAGTTCGCCCGCCGAACCGCCACTGAGCCGCAGATCGCTGATCTTCGCTGCCGCGGCCATCGGCGCACTCGCGGCGGTCAGCACTCAGACCCTGGTCACTGCGGCCCCGGCGAGCGCGGCCACGACACCGAGATACTGCCTATCGTGAGCTGCGCCAGCGATTACCCTCAGCCCCCGTACAACAATGGCGCGATGCCCGCCTCGCAGCTCGAGAGCGTCGGTAACAGTCAGCGGTTGCAGCACAACGCCGCAGACGCTTGGACCGATGAAGTTGACGCTGCAGCCGCTCAGGGCGTCACCCTCACAGTGACCAACCCTTGGGGTGGGTATCGAAACTCTGCCGATCAACTTGACCTGGCCGCCGTGAATCCAATCGCCTCCCCCACGTGCTCCACCCACGGATGGGGAACCTGCGTCGACCTCTCAGACAATTACGACTGGGCCGTCGACAACTTCAACAGAAACCTCTGGGCTCACTCTCGCTGGAACGGCGTTGGCTACACCGCCGACGACGAATACAACCACTGGCAGTACATCGGCCCGCTCACAACCAACTCATCAGGCACGCCCTCACAACCAGAGATTGAAGACGAAGACATGAGACTTTTCAAGGTAGTCAACGCAGCAAACACCACGTATTACTTCATCGTGGGTAACCAGCGCTGGCAGTCGATCAGCGGCACCTATATGAGCACGCTGCGCAATGCCGGGTTCCCGGAGGGAGACGAGCTGACCTCGACGCAGTGGGCGAGGGTGCGCAACTCTCTCACAAGCATCGGATACAGCGAGAGTGAATTCCCGTCGCCCGCGTAACGGCCGCAATTCCCTAAACCAAGAGGGATCTTGTAGCGAGGGCGGGACTCGAACCCGCGACCCCACGATTATGAGTCGTGTGCTCTAACCACCTGAGCTACCCCGCCGCGCTGCATCCGAGCAAAAACCGGATGAACGAGCCCCCTGTGGGAATCGGACCCACTACCTCTTCCTTACCAAGGAAGTGCTCTACCAATGAGCTAAGGGGGCGCACAATGCGTCGCGGCGCAAAAAGCACCGCGCCGTTTTGGCACCGTAAGAGACTAGCATCCGCGCGAGGCTTTTTTGACACGCGACCGGGCGGCCGACTCAGAACGACGGAAGCTCGATACCGGGCAGAAGCCAGGCGCCAAAGGCCGGGCCGGTTCCGCGCACACGCGAGCCCGTTGCATCCAACTCTCCCCACAGTGTTTGCGGCTCTGCCGGCAGATCGAGCTCGACGTCGAAACTGTCGCGGGCGGCGACCACGAGCACACACTCGTCGGCGTGCTCGCGCACATAGATGAGCACGTCGTCGCTCGCGTGCAGCCAGCGGATGCCGCCCTCGTTGAGCGCGGGGTGGTCGCGTCGCAGGTGGATGAGCGAGCGATACAGCTCAATATGATCGGATGCCTCGTCAACGGCGTTCCACGGAAGCGGCGAGCGCGAGTGCTCACCATCGTCTCCGACAAGACCGAACTCGTCGCCCGCGAAAACAACCGGGATGCCCGGGAGGGTGACAGACATTCCGAACGCGACGGGCACGGCACCGTCGAGAGCATGCGTGCGGAAGCGCGCGGTGTCGTGAGTGTCGAGCGCGTTCATGTTGTGCAGGCGAACCCGCCACGGAAATCCCGCGGAGAATCTGTGGTGAGCCTCGAAGACGTCGACGCCTGTGTAGGAGGGGATGGTGCCGTATGGGATCCCGAAGAACCACGACTCCGGCACCCGCTTCGAGAGCCAGCCCCAGATTGGTCGCGTGAAGTTCGCGTAGGTCATCGCGCCGTGCCAGGCGTCGCCCTGAAAGTCGCTCGAGGCGTCGTTCGTCGACTCCCCCAGCAGAATCGTGTCGGGGTTGACCTCGATCATCGTCTTACGAATAGTGCGGCGCACCTCTTCGTTGAGATCTTCGTCGAGGTAGCGGCCGGTCATGTTCGCGACGTCGATGCGCCAGCCATCGAAGTTGTAGGGCTCCGAGAGCCACTTGGCGACGACCGAGTCGGGGCCCTCGATGAAGCGGCGGCGCAGCTCGTTCGATGACCAGTTGAACTTGGGCAGCGAAGGAACCCCGAGCCACGACACGTAGCTCTTCTGCTCGTCGTCGAGCCAGTAGTAGAACTCGCTCTCCGGGGTTCCGGGCGAGAGGTGTGACGACGTGAACCACTCGTGAGCATCGCCCGAGTGGTTCGAGGTGAGGTCGCCGATGACGTTGAGGCCGCGCGCGTGAGCAGCCTCGACGAGCGAGATGAGCGCGTCGTCGCCACCGAGCAGCGGGTCGACGACCGTAAACGACAGGGCGTCGTAGCGGTGGTTCGAGTGCGCCGGAAAGATCGGCGTCAGGTAGATCATCGTGATGCCGAGGTCGATGAGGTGATCGAGGCGCTCCTCGATGCCGAGAAGGTCTCCGCCGTAGAACTGCCGCGGGGTCGACGGGCCGATGTTGACGGGCTCGTCGGTCCACTCGGCTGGCTCAGCCCAGATCGGCAGCTCGCGGTCGTTCGCACCGGCAGATCGACCGAAGCGGTCGGGAAAGATCTGATACATCACTGTGTTCTTCGCCCACGCGGGCGGTTCCGGATAGCTCAGCAGCTTGAAGTCTTCGTCGTCGCGCGCCTCGGTTTTTGTGAGACCACGCGCGTTGAGCCACTCGGTGATGCCGCTCTCGTGAACAAGCAGCCAACGGTAGCCGTGCACGGGGTTCTCGACGAGCACCGGTGCCTCCCACCAATCCCAGCCATCTACGGTCGCGACAACCGTCGCATCCGAAAATCGTGGTTCATGGTCGGGATTCGAGCGGGTTCGCACGGCGCGCAACGGGCCGTAGCCCACAGGGATTCGGATGCGCACGCGCACCTCGTCGCCGAGCGAGGGCGCCTGATCGGAGACATAAAGAGGGGAACCATCGTGATGAGGAAACGCTTCAACCAACGTGCAACTACCCCCGAAATGAGCCAAAAAGACTGTGTACCTCTGAAGATAGAGCAACATATCCGGTTGAGGCAGCCCCGATAGGGTTGTCACATGACTTTTGGTACGCAGACAATCGGTTCCGAGTGGTGGCGCAGCGCAGTTATCTATCAGGTGTATCCGCGATCCTTCGCTGACCTGAGCGGCGACGGCATCGGTGACCTTCCCGGCATCACCTCACGGCTCGACTCCCTCGCGGCTCTCGGCGTCGACGCCGTGTGGCTGTCGCCCTTCTTTACGAGCCCGCAGAATGACGCCGGCTACGACGTCGCCGACTACTGCGACGTCGATCCGCTGTTCGGCACCCTCGCCGACTTCGACGCCATGCGCGAGCGCGCCCACGAACTCGGCCTTCGCGTCATCATCGACATTGTCCCCAACCACTCGTCAGACCAGCACCGCTGGTTCCAGGAGGCCCTCGCGGCCGGCCCCGGATCAGACGAGCGCGCGCGCTACATCTTCCGCGACGGCCTCGGCGACAACGGTGACACGGCCCCCAACAACTGGGAGTCCGTCTTCGGCGGCCCGGCCTGGACCCGCCTGACCAACCCTGACGGCACGCCCGGCCAGTGGTACCTGCACCTCTTCGACTCGTCGCAGCCCGACCTCGACTGGGAGAACCCGTGGGTGCGCGAGCAGTTCCGCGACGTTCTGCGATTCTGGCTCGACCGCGGAGTAGACGGTTTCAGAGTGGATGTCGCGCACGGCATGATCAAGGCGCCCGGCCTTCCCGACTACACCCCGCCCGCAGACGCGGGAAGCATGGGCGGCGGCACAATGCCGAGCTCCGACCTCGAGCCCGGCATCAGCGACGACATCAACTCCGGAACCCCGCCCTACTGGGCACAAGACGGCGTTCACGAGATCTACCGCGACTGGCGCAACGTGCTCAACGAGTACGAGGGCGACCGCGTGCTCTGCGCAGAAGCGTGGGTCGAGCCGCTCACCAAGCTCGCCCGCTGGGTGCGCCCCGACGAGATGCACCAGGCGTTCAACTTCTCTTACCTCGAGACCCCGTGGTCGGCGACGGAGCTGCGCAACGTCATCGACACCTCGATTCACGCGTTCGGCACAGTGGGAGCCCCCAGCACTTGGGTTCTGTCGAACCACGATGTTGTGCGCCACGCCTCGCGTCTCGCGCTGACGGCGGAGAACCCGCAGGGCGCCGGCATCGGGCCGAACTCGAAGGGCCTGCCCGACACAGCCCTCGGCCTGCGCCGTGCCCGTGCAGCGACCGCGCTGATGCTCGGCCTGCCCGGCAGCTCGTACATCTACCAGGGCGAAGAGCTCGGCCTGCCCGAAGCGATCTACCTGCCCGACGAGGCCCGTCAAGACCCGACCTGGTTCCGCACAAACCACGAACGCTACGGACGCGATGGATGCCGCGTGCCGATCCCGTGGGAAGCAGACGCCCCCGGCTTCGGCTTCAGCCCGACCGGCGAAAGCTGGTTGCCGCAACCTGCCGACTGGAAGACGTACGCGCGCGACATCCAAACCGGTGTTGAAGGTTCGACGCTCGAGCTCTACCGCTCGCTGCTCGCCGCCCGTGCTGCGAACAATCTCGGCCACGGATCGCTCGCGTGGCTGCCCGGCTATGGCGCCGACGTTGTCGCGTTCACGAACGGCGCGGTCACGGTCGTTGCGAACACCGGCTCGTCGTCCGTTCCTCTGCCAGAGGGCGAGGTGCTCGTAGCGAGTGACGAGCTCGTCGACGGCACTGTTCCGCCCGACACGACTGTCTGGCTAGCGGCGGCCGAGCTGTAGCGCTACTTGCTGGTTGAGCGCTGGGTTGAGTAGGCGTTCACGCCGTATCGAAACCTAGGCGTTCACGCCGTATCGAAACCTACTCGCGTGCGGGTTTCGATACGGTCGCTGAGCGACCAACTCAACCAGCGAGTTCTATTCAGTCCTTGTTCGTCGCGTTCGCCTTGAGCCAGGCGAACGGATCCGTGTGCACGCCGTCGAGCAACAGCTCGAAGTGCAGGTGGGGCCCGGTGGCGACGCCGGTCATGCCGACGAGTCCGACGAAGTCACCGACGGCAACCTCGTCGCCGACCTTGAGCGGGCTCGAGTTCATCTGCATTCCGGCGTATACGCTCGTGACCTTCTGCCCGTTGATGTTGTGCTCGATCTGCACCTGGTTTCCGATGCCGCCGTTTGTGACCTCGGTGAACACAACTGTTCCCTTTGCGATTGTTGTGATCGGCGAACCGTCGCCGGGAGTGAAGTCGACTCCGCGGTGCTGAGTCGAGCACCCACGGCAGGGGGCGGCGCGAGTGCCATAGCCGTCGCTGATCGGAACCGCGTAGCCGAACGGCCAGCGCACGGCACCGGTCGTGGCCTCGTAGGTGTAGCTGATGCTGCCGTAGCGCTCTGCGAGCAGCGACGCGTACGACGTCACGGTCGGCAGGTCGCGCTTGACCGCCGCAGACTTCGACTCTGCTGACACCTCGATCGTCTGGGTCGGCACGTCGGCCGCGATCGACGAGGTCAGCACGTCGATTGTCTCTGGCTCGATGAACGCGTTCGCCGGAACCGAGACGCCGACGAGCAGTGCACCAGCGAACAGCATCGCGAAGGCGGGGAACACCCGTGCAGAGAAGCTCTTTTTGACCTTGCGCGCGGGCGTAGGTGCGGCGAGCGCGCGCGGCGGCACCTTCACCGTCGGAGCGACGTCGTGCCCCGACCAGGTCGAGAAATCGATCTCAACCTTGGGAAGAGACTGCACCGGCACTGTTTCTTGAGCAATGACCGGCACAACGGCCGCGGCTTCTCGCTCGCGGCGCTCTCTTCGAGTCTGGGGCGCATCGGTCACCGGATGCCACCACCGTGGGTGCGCGAGATGCCACGCATAGTCATAGGCATCTCGGGACTCCTCTAAAAGCGAACTTCGCGTTCTTCGGGTTGCAGGGCGTCCGTGGGCGGCTTGGCCAAGTCACGGAACTATAAACATTAGCGACTGCGCCCGACGACAGCCACCCCGAAGTGGGTCAAGCGCCCAAGTCGTCGAGCGCCGCCTCGAGAAGCTCGGCAAGCTGCGGCTCGGCGGCCAGAATGAACTCGCGGCTGGGCGCTGCATCGCCCCGACCCTTGACCGTGGCACCGGCCTCTCGCGCGATGAGCGCGCCGGCCGCGTGATCCCACGGGCTCAACGTGCGCTCATAGTAGGCATTGAGCCGTCCAGCGGCGACCGCACACAGGTCGAGCGACGCAGTTCCCATGCGGCGGATGTCGCGTACCTGCGGCAACAACCCGGCGATAACCTGCCCCTGGGTGGCGCGCATGTCGGAGTCGTAGGCGAATCCGGTGCCGACCAGCGCCTGAGACAACGGCACGGTGGATGCGACGGAGATCGGTTCATCGTTGAGAAACGCCCCCGACCCCTCTGCAGCCGTGTAGACCTCACCGGTTGCGGGATTAACAACGCACGCGGCGAGCGCTCGCCAGGTCAGCGGATCAGCCCCGCCCTCCACGACAGCGATGCTCACGGCATAGTGCGGAAAGCCGTAGAGAAAGTTCACGGTGCCGTCAATCGGATCGACGATCCAGGTGAGCCCGCTTTCGCTTTCGGCTGCGTCGCCCTCTTCGCCGAAGAATCCGTCGAGCGGGCGGGCTTCGACAAGCAGCGTCTTGATGAGCGCTTCGACTTCGCGATCGGCCGCTGTCACTATGTCGACCGGACTCGATTTGGATGCCGCGACCTCAACTCCCTCGGCCCGACGAAGTGCGGCGAGCTCACCGGCCTGGAGCGCGGTGGAGCGAGCGATGCGGAGCAAATCGGAATACGGCATTCTTCGAGCGTATGCGTTTTACCTGACATGCTGAGGGCGTGACCATCGACAATTCCTCGCAAGTGAAGTTCGCCGCGTCAATTCGCGATCTCTACCAGACGGGCACGCTCCTACGCCTCATCGCGTTCGGCCTGGTGTTCTTCTCGGCCATCGCACTCTGGTTCTCGTCAAACTCGAGCGATGCCGGCGTCGGAAACGACTTTCTCCTGCACACACTGCGGGTCGTCACGGTGGCGGCGGTGCTCATCGTGCCCGGTTTTGTCGTGATGTCGTACTCGGGCTTCCGCTTCGGTAAGCACCTCGGCGAAGCGGGCTCTGTCCGCGTCGCAATAATTACCAACCTCGTTGGCCTCGCGCTCGTCGTCGGCGGGCTGGTTGTCGTTATCGCGTACGCAAACTTCGCGATCACTGTGGTGCCCGAGCGAACCCTCGAGACCTCGGGTGACATTCTCACAAACACCGGATTTGTGCCGGTCGTTGCCGCAGCCGTATACGCTGTGGCCGTTTCGATCACCCAGATTCTCTGGTTCATCGCCATCGGCCGCATGTCGACGCCGTACGCACTCGACACCCTCGCGCCGCAGCCTCGTCGCACGCTCATCCCTTACGCGCTGCTCGTCATCGTCACGATCGCGGCGAGTGTCTTCTCCTTCCCATCGCTCTTTCCAGCGACGACATCCACAGATGCCGAAGACGGCCACTCGTTCGACGGCATCGCGTGGCTCCCCTTCGACATGAGCGATGACGGGCAAAACGCCCTGCCGACCAACGCCGAGTTCGGCCTCGTTTCCACCCTCGGCGACTACGGCTGGACCCCGCTCGATGTCACGCAGACCACGGGATCGTTCAGCAACGAAGCCGGCTGCACAATCACCTACGCGGTCACGAAGGGTGCCGGCGATTACATTCTCGACGACGATGAAGCGGCGAGCGAAGCCCAGCTGCGCGATTTTGTGGCCGGCGAGAACGGCACTTTCGGGTCAGAAGACTTCCGGTTCGCGACATCCACCACGGCTCTTGAAGACAGCGACACAAGCTGGTGGGATGCCGCGGTCTTCGAGTCAGACACGCGCTATGTGGCGCTGCGCGCATTTGGCGACGCTGAGACGTCGGTTGTGCTCGACGGCACCTGCCCGGCCGACTACTCCGGCCTCGACCAGGACATCTGGACGAACCTCGTGCTCGTCGGCACCAACTAGTTAGACCCGTGGCTTCACGTGCACAACGGCGCGTGAATTGAGATTGTGCTCACTGACCTGCCACGTGACGTGCTCAACGCTTCCGTTGACGCCGATGTCGAGCAGCTCGACAGAGTCGCCGTTGCGCGGAACCCACGGCAGAATCGCCTCGAACATCGTCGCGCCGGTCAAATCGACGTACACAACGCGAATGTCACCCTGGCCCATGGGTCAACCTAACCACAGCCGAGCACCGTTGCTCCTACCGCCTCGCGCGATGCCGGTCGACCCCTTGCGTTCTGGATTCTCTATCGGGAAGCTTGAAGTGAGGGTAGGCGAGTAGCCGCTCTCACTGAATCAACGCAGCTTCCACCCGCGCTGTCGAACCCTTAGAGGGGGATGGGCAGTCGGAATGTGGCTTGGTTCAGATAGGCGCCCTGTATCCGTTCGGGTCGGATGCAGGGCGCTTCTCTCGTGCGCCGGTTGCGCTACTCGTAGTCGGGGAAGTCGGTCCACACGTCGACGTCGAAGTCTGCGTAGGGCGGCTGCTGACCAGCGGAGGGCGAGACCGAAGCGGGCTCGGCGAACCGGTGCCCCTTTGGCGTTGTGCGCACCTGCCACAAATATTCGGTGAAGGCCCGGCATGCGAGCTCGGTCAATTCCATTCGCAGTTGCACTGCGAGCATTTCTGCCTCCCCCACCAGCTCGGAGGGGATCTCGAACGACACTATGCGCCTTTGCATGGCGACCAGCCTTCTCCTTCGAGCGACGAGAGTCTCCGGCCCTGAATCGTACTCAGTCAACTTTCAGGGTGACTGGAGCGGTCGCGCGGCAAACAGAAAAGCCCCGAGATCATCACGATCTCGGGGCTTTTCTCCTGGTGGCATGTGAGGGATTCGAACCCCCGAATGCGAAGCAGTCTGATTTACAGTCAGATCCCTTTGGCCACTTGGGTAACATGCCAGGGCGCATCCGTCCACATGTATTCATCTGACCGAAAGCG